>OFRY01000519.1_pt1 | contig 23790 bp, 17 predicted proteins | sample 1543171 | NCBI WGS metagenome assembly OFRY01 (sample SAMN04209240, study PRJEB22552) | human gut metagenome | biome: gut; material: feces | host: Homo sapiens | place: USA: Oklahoma | reverse complement strand
CTTAAATACAGTACTTTTAACATTTACTTTGCATAGTTACTTTCTTTGCATAGGGAAATGGAGCAAGTCCGATACTTGCAAATATATATCTGCATTATGTATTGGATAACTGGTTTGATGTAATCGTGAAGAGACAGTGTAAAGGAGAGTGTTATCTTATCCGATACTGTGATGATTTTGTCTGTTGTTTTCAGAACCAGTATGAAGCAAAAATATTTAAGCAGAGGCTGGAAGAACGCTTTGCAAAATACGGATTGGAACTGGCAGGAGAAAAGACGAAGATATTGGAATTCGGGAGGTTTGCCAGGCACAACAGAAAAGCAAGAGGAGAGAGAAAACCAGATACCCTTGACTTTCTTGGTTTCACATTTTATTGCGGAATGGACGGAAAGAGAGAGTTTTTCCGTTGTAGGGTAAAGACCAGCAAGAAGAAATTTCGCAGTAAGATAAAAGCAATGAAAGAATGGATAAAGGCACATCGAGCAATGCCATTGGAACTGATATTTAAAACAGTGAATGCAAAATTGCGGGGACATTATCAGTATTATGGAGTGACCGACAATACAAGGGAAGTGAAGAATTTCCTAGTACAGACAAAATGGTTATTGTATAAATGGCTGAATCGGAGAAGCCAGAAAAGAAGTTATACGTCGGATACCTTTTTTAATGGACTGCTTCGAACATTCCCATTGTTAGAACCAAGTATTAAGGTAAGTTTGTTTTATAGATAAAGTATGAAATATAAAGTGAAAAGCCGTATGCGTTAATAGCGCACGTACGGTTTTGCGTAGGGGTATGGGGAGTAATCCCCATATCTACTAGAGATTGGACGATATTTTTACAAATATTAGTTCGATTCATATGGCATACCTCCTACGTATTGGAATAGATAAATATTTCGCTGGTAACGTAATATTGCTTAATCTATAAACCACATATTTAGGAGGATATGTCAAGATATTTATATAAAAAAATCCAGAATATAAGCCCAGAATCGTTGAATTTTCAGCATTCTGGGCTTAAGTTGACCACATTGGGGTCAGACTCCATGAAATACCCGGGGATTTATATGAAGGATATTGATAAAAGTACTTTGTAAGAATCAGGTAGTTTTGGTATAATTCATTGTAAATGAAAATATAACCGAATCAGGTAAGTCCCCTGCGGAGGTTGCAAAAAGCGATAAGCAGTGGGTGGGAACTTGCTTATATCAGGAGGATTGTAAGCTCCTTCTGATAAACTGCGAATATCCGATTGACAGGCAGTTAAAATCAGAATTCATGAGATGGGGAGAGATAGATAGTGGACATTTATCAGATTATTATTACACATAATCGAAGCTGGACGATCAGGGAAATTATTGCTTTTGCAGTGGTTTTCCTGATGGCTGTTTTTCTGGCAGCAGTATTATTAAGGCTGCATAAAATAGTGATTATTCAGGCAGTCTGTGGACTGTTGCTTCTGACGTTTTTTGCAATTGTATTTGGTTCTACTGTTTTTACGAGGACTCCGGGGATCAGGCAGTATCAGCCGGAGGTATTCTGGTCATGGAAGGAAATCCTGGGGATTGGTGCATGTGGCAGACTGGGAAGTACTACGGGAGATGGCTTACTGCAGGAGAATCTGTTGAATATTCTGCTGCTTTTTCCGGCAGGGATTTTATTGCCGGGGTTGACAGGCAGAAAACTGAAATGGTGGATGGGATTGCTTGTGGGAATTGCGGTATCATCTGCTATCGAGATTAGTCAGCTGCTGCTTTGCAGAGGGTTGTTTGAGTTTGATGATATTATTCATAATAGTTTGGGATGTATGCTGGGGAGTTTGTTGGGGAATAGGATGTTAAGGTTGGTACATGGAAAGTAAAGGGCAGGACCAGATGAAATATTGTCTTCACTGACATGAAGATAGTTCATAAGCGCAACCTGAAAAATTTTGGAACAATTGACTCCGTTCACAGCAATGTCTTTTTGACGTAAAATTGTTTATAACAGTAAAAATGTTTAACAAAATCTGTTAAAATGCTATAATGCAGATATGAAACAGAAAATTTTGAAAAAATCCATAATGTATGATAAAAGGATTGCTATAAACTGGTACTGTGAAAATACGACAGAAGAGGAGTAAAAAGATGTTATATATAGGAAATCACACAAGCTCATCCCGGGGATATCTTGCAATGGGGAAGCAGATGCTGGCAAATGGTGGTAACACATTTGCATTTTTTACCAGAAATCCAAGAGGAGGGAAAGCCAAAGACATTGATCCGCAGGATGTGCAGGCATTTGGGCAGCTGGCAGAGGAGAATTATTTTGGAAAGCTGGTGGCTCATGCGCCTTACACTATGAACTGCTGCGCTGCCAAAGAAAACCTCAGGGATTTTGCCAGAGAAATCATGGCAGATGATCTGAGACGTCTGGAAATGACACCGGGAAATTATTACAATTTTCATCCGGGCAGTCACGTAGGACAGGGTGCAGAAGTAGGAATCAGTAAAATTGCAGAAATTCTCAATGAAGTGCTGACAAAAGATCAGAGTACGATTGTACTTCTGGAAACTATGTCAGGAAAGGGCACAGAAGTAGGAAGAAATTTCGAAGAACTTCGTCAGATCATTGACAGGGTGGAGTTAAAAGATAAATTAGGTGTTTGTCTGGATACCTGTCATGTCTGGGATGGTGGATATGATATTGTAAACGATCTTGACAGCGTATTTGAAGAATTTGACCGGATAATAGGTCTGGACAGACTAAAAGCCATCCATTTAAATGACAGCATGAATCCCCTTGGCAGCCATAAGGACCGCCATGCCAGAATCGGAGAAGGTGAAATAGGACTGGAGGCACTTGTCCGCGTGATCAATCATCCTGCCACAGAGGGAATTCCGTTTATTCTGGAGACACCAAATGACGATGAGGGATGGACTCATGAAATTGCGTTGCTCAGAAATGAGTATAAACAGAAATGAGTATAAATATATCTGTCCGAATCAGGAAGATAAATTGGGGCGTGCTGACAAGTTGTAAGTGCAAATCGAAAGAGCAGGAGTGAGATCAAAAGGAAGGAATGCAGGAAAGATCAGAGATGCAGCAAAGACAAGGATATCAGGCAGTAGAGAAGCTGAGAGAAACACTGGACGAGAAGTATCTGTGGGAGGTTATTTTACTCTATGCAGGTGAGAGTTTCAAAACCTATACAGGGCTTCCGTTCACTTATGAAGTAAGAAAGGGTCGGAATGGAGACTACACAAGGGAATTGTGGATCGACCGTAGGGAGAACAGTAAGAGTCTGGCGTTAAGTTCAGTGCTGCTGGCATTGAGAAACATAAAGAAGGTGGGAGCTGTGGTTGACAGACCCAAAGCTCTGGGCGACATCCGCGGAGTGAGTTATATCTATGGAATGTTCTATCGCTTTGGGCTGATCGATGTGCCGGATACAGCCAGGCAGAAGATGAAATTCACAGGATATATTTTTTAGGAGGAAAGAGACTAAAGAGATTAATTTTCAGCCTCATTGTGTGGATTCTACAAAACCGGAAAATCTGATCAGCTATACTAATATTGAGGTGGATGGAATCGTCACATTTCGCGGAAACAGTTTTCGCGATACCCCTTCCCATGGTTATGCAGATATGACTGATTTCAGGCTGAACAAACTGTGGTCTGCAGATACAGGTTCTCTTTCTTCGGGCAGTGCCGTCTGGACAGGAAGTGGCTGGACAGGACAGCCGCTTATGATGAAATGGCCAAAAGAGGTCAAAGCACATATGAATATGACAGAGAAAGCAAAGGCAGATGATGAACTGGTTGAGGTAATCTATGCCTGTATGGATGGGTATGTGTATTTTCTGGATTTGAGAACGGGAGAAAAGACACGTGACCCATTATATCTGGGATATACTTTTAAGGGTGCGGGTGCCCTTGATCCGAGAGGATATCCGATTATGTATGTTGGCGCCGGATATAACAGCAACGAAGGAACTGCAAAGGTATTTGTAGTAAACTTGCTGGATTGTAGTGTTATGTATACTTTTGGAGACAATGATGAGTTTTCACTCAGAGGAAGTCTGAGCTTTTTTGACGGATCAGCACTTGTGGATGCAGAGACAGATACCCTGATCTATCCGGGAGAGAACGGAATCCTGTATCTGATCAGGCTGAATACAAAATATGATCTGAACAGTGGGACTTTATCCATTGATCCGGGCAGAACTGTAAAATGGCGCTACTATGGAACAAGAAGCAGTACAGAGTCTTTCTGGCTTGGAATGGAAGACAGTGCGGCAATCTATAAAGGCTATATATTTATGACCGATAATGGGGGAAATCTTATGTGTCTGGATCTGAACACTCTTCAGCTGGTATGGGTTCAGGATACATTGGATGATTCTAATTCAACGCCTGTTCTGGAAATCGAAAAAGGACATCTGTATCTGTATGTAAGTACTTCCTTCCGCCTTGGATGGAGAAGTTATGACACAGCCACTGTCCCTGTCTGGAAGATTGATGCAGAAACCGGTGAGATCGTGTGGCATACAGATTATGAATGTACTACTGATGACGGTGTTTCCGGTGGAGTTCAGTCTACGATTGCCTGTGGAAAGAACAGCCTTGCCGATTATATATATGTGACAGTGGCAAAGACCTCTGACAATGCATCCGGAGTTCTTGCCTGTCTGAGAAAATCTGACGGATCTAAAGCATGGGAGGATTCTTCCTCATATGCCTGGTCTTCTCCGGTGTGCGTTTATAACAAAGACGGATCAGGAAAGGTTCTTTATTGCAACAGTACAGGTGATATCCGCCTTCTTGATGGTAAAACAGGTAAACAGGAAGATGTATTATCTGTCAGCGAGGGCGTGATAGAGGCTTCCCCGGCTGTCTACGATAACTATGCGGTTGTAGGCACCAGAGACTGTAAAATATGGGGAATCAGGTTACAGTAAATAGCAATATTTATTTGCTTTCTCCCATTCTTTATTAACTTGCCATTTATCGCACTAAATGGTAAAATTTAAATATCTTACAGTTTTACGGCACAATATTTTGAAAAAACTGAAAACAAAGGAGAGGAAGCGATGGAAGAGAGAAATAACAGACTGCTGAATGCGAAGCTGAACAAGTATATTGTTCCGGGGATTATGATGTCTCTGGCGCTTCAGCTGGGAAATATCGTAGATACGATATTTGTAAGTAACCTGATCGGGGTGGAGGCAATGTCTGCAGTTACCCTGAGCCTGCCTGTGGAGACAATCGTTCAGCTGACAGGATACTGCCTTGGTATCGGCGGTTCCATAGCAGTGGGAAACATGCTTGGCAAACGAGACAAAGAAGGGGCATCGAAATTGTTTTCTGCCACATTTATAGTAACACTTGTGGTGGGAATCATTTTTTCAATCTGCGCCCTTCCTGCAGCAGAACCTGTTGCCAGACTTCTGGTATCAGGTGACGGTGTCCTGACCGGTTATACCAGAGATTACATACGTGTAAGTATGCTGGGGGCACCGGTGATCGGAATTGGACTGATGATGGTCAATTACCTTGGGGTGGAGAATCATCCGGAGCTGGCATCAGCCTACCTTATCGCAGCCAATGTGATCAATCTTGTGCTGGACTATATATTCCTCAGATATACTCCGCTGGGAATTACAGGTGCATCCTTATCAACTGTTCTTGGTTTCCTGTTTGCAATGGGAATTTTTGTGCTTTATATCCGCTCTGATAAGCGAAACCTCCACCTGATCCTGCTAAAGCCAGGCGAACTTGGAATCACAAAGGAAGCAATCATCACAGGCGTGCCAATGCTGATCTTTATGGCAGCTAATTTTGTAAAGGCGCTTGGACTGAATACCATTATCATGAACCAGCTGGGCGAGGAAGGTATGGCAGTATTTACTGTCTGTGACAATGTGCTGCTGATCGTCGAGATGCTTACAGGCGGAATCATCGGTGTGATCCCCAATGTGGCAGGAATCCTTTTTGGAGAGAAGGACTACGTGGGAATCCGGGTTCTCTGTAAAAAGATGTTGAAATACAGTTATATCCTGCTGGCTGTGATCTTTGTCCTTATTATGCTGTTTACCGAGGAAATTACTGTCATGTTCGGAAGCGGCGGTGGCGAGCTGGGCAGCCATATGGTCCAGGCGCTGCGCATCTTTGCTTTGTGTGTGGCACCTTATCTGTGGAATAAGTTTATTATCAGCTATTACGAGTCCATTGAGGAGACAGCCATTGCAAGTTTTGCCACATTTCTGGAGAATGCGGTGGTAGTTCTGCCTGCAACCCTGGTGGGAATCCTTGTATGGAAACAGATTGACGGGATCGGTATCGACGGAATTGCAGCAGGATTTGTTGCCACTGAGATCATAACTGCAGTTGCAGCCTGTATTTTCAGAAAAATCAGGCATAAGAATACAAGCTTTTATATTGTTCCTGACAAAAATCCGGGGATTAATCTGGATTTTTCCATTAAGAGTACCATGGAGGAAGCACAAACGGTTCATAAGAGGATCATAGAGTTCTGCCAGGAACAGGGAGCTTCTAAAAGCAAGGCAAATCTTGCCACAGTGTGTGCGGAGGAAATGACTGTAAATATTATACGATTCGGGGGAAAAACCTCCAACTGGATCGACATTAACCTCTGTCTGGAGGATGAGCTCTGCAGACTGAGGATCAGAGATAACGGTGTAAATTTCAACCCTCTGGAATATCAGTATGACAGTGAAGACTTTGATATACATGGGATTGAACTTGTCAAGAAGGTATCAAAATCCATGGATTATATTCGTGCGATTGATATGAATAATACCATAATATCTTTTTAGGAGGTACATGAAAATGAAAAATATTAATGAAAGGAACAATTTTGTTTTTGAGTTTCGGCCGGTAACAGAATTGTTCGAGGAACAGGTGAAGCTTCATCCGGAGAAATGTGCAGTTGTCTCCGGCAAAGAGAGCTTCACCTATGCACAGCTCAACGAACGGGCCAACAGGATTGCCAATGCACTTGTGGAAAAAGGTGTCAGACGGGAGACTATCGTAGGTGTGGTTCTTGAGAGATGCTGTGATTTCTATGCAGTGCGACAGGGTATCCTGAAGGCAGGAGGCGCATTTGCAGTTGCCACACCGGATTATCCTGATGACAGGATCCGGTATATTTTTGAGGATTCAGGAGCTCCTTTTATTATCACAACAAAGGAGATCGCAGAGGAACGAAGGGAACTGTTTGCTAAGCTTCCCTGTACAGTACTTCTGATCGAGGAACTTCTGGAGAATGAGAATGCAGAGAATCCTCAGGTAAAGATCGGGGAGCATGATCTTTGTTATTGTATCTATACTTCCGGTTCCACAGGCAAGCCCAAGGGTGTGCTGATCGAACATATCAACCTTGCCAATTTTGTAAATCCGGATCCGAAAAATGCGGAAACTTATGGTTATGTAAGCAGAGGAAGTGTATCTCTTTCCATGGCAGCCATGACCTTTGATGTGTCTGTTCTGGAGGAATTTCTGCCACTTACCAACGGGATGACTGCGGTGATCGCCTCTGATGAGGAGATTCTGAATCCTCTTATGCTGGGTGAGCTGATCGTCAGAAATAAAGTGGATATTATGACCACAACTCCTACTTACCTGTCCAATATGATCGATCTGCCCCAGCTTGAAAAAGCAGTTTCTCAGATTAAGGTGTTTGATGTAGGTGCAGAGGCTTTTCCTCCGGCTCTGTATGACAAGATTCGCAGAGTAAACCCGGATGCTTACATTATGAATGGTTATGGACCTACGGAAACTACCATCAGCTGTACCATGAAGGTAATTACGGACAGCAGAAACATTACCATTGGTACGCCTAACGGTAATGTGAAGGTATATATTGTAGATAAAGAGAATAAGATCCTTCCGGACGGAGAGACCGGAGAGCTTGTGATCGCAGGACTGGGCGTTGGCAGAGGTTATATGAATCTGCCGGATAAAACAGAGGCTGTATTCATTGATCTTAACGGAGAGAGAGCTTATAAGACCGGTGACCTTGCAAGGATCAGCCCTGAGGGTGAGATTGAATTTTTCGGAAGAATAGACAATCAGATCAAGCTTCGCGGTCTGAGGATTGAGCTTGGTGAGATCGAGGAAGTGATCAATTCCTATGAGGGAATCATTACCAGCATTACTCTGCCTGTAGATAACAAATTCCTCTGCTGCTATTTTATGGCTGACCGCCAGATCAATACAGAGGAGCTTTCTGCCTATGCATCAGAGTCCCTGGCTCATTATATGGTTCCTGAGGTTTTTGTCCAACTGGAAAAGATGCCTGTGACACAGAATGGCAAAATTGATAAGAAAGCACTGCCAAAGCCGGCTGCACAGCCAAAGAATCTGAAAGAACCCCAGACTCCTATGCAGAAGAAGATTTTTGAAATCGTTGCAGACGTTGTGGAGAATGATTTTTTTGGAACTGACACAAGTTTTTACAGGGCGGGGCTGTCTTCTATCAGTGCCATGAAGCTTTGTATTCTGATCTCAGAGGAATTCGGAGTGACTGTGAAAACCAGTGATATTCACGAAAACAATACGGTGGAGAAACTGGAAAAATATGTGATGCTTGCACCGAAGATCAGAACCTATGAAAAGAGAGAAGTTTACCCTCTTACCGGCTCCCAGAAGGGTATTTTTGCAGAGTGCATGAAGAATCCTGAGAGTACGGTATACAATATTCCGTTCCTGTTTGAACTGGAAAGCTCTGTTGACGTTCAGAAGCTGTCAGATGCCATTTCTCAGATGATCGCTGCACATCCGTATCTGTTGACAAAGGTTTATTTAAGTGACAGCGGAGAGATGGTGCAGAAGCCTTGTGAGGAAGCCTTTGTACCAGAGGTGGTCCGGACCACAAATGAGCAGTTTGAAAAGATAAAAGATGAGCTGGTGCGTCCCTTTAAGCTGGAAAAGGGACGGCTGTTCCGGGCGGGGATTTATGTGACAGAAGACAGGAAATATCTTTTTACAGATTTCCACCATATCCTGGCAGATGGTAATTCCTATGATATTATTTTTGAGGATATCGATCGGGCCTATCTGGGTGAGAAATTGGAGAAAGAATCCTACACAGGCTTTGATGCTGCCCTTGATGAAGAACAGCAGATGAAAGAGGGAAAATATAAGAAGGCCGAGAAATATTATGACAGTATTTTCGAGGGAATTGAGACAGAATCCCTGCCTCTTCCTGACTGCTCAGGAAAGACTCCTGAGAGAGGATATCTGTCGATGCCTGTGGACACCGGAGAGTCTCTGGTACTTTCTGCCTGCGAGAAGCTGGGGGTTACTCCAAACATTCTGTTTACAGGTGTATTCGGCATTCTCATGAGCAGATATTCCAATTCCGAGGAAAGTCTTTTTGCAACTATTTATAATGGAAGAAATGATTCCAGACTGGAGAATACAGTCTGCATGCTTGTAAAGACTCTGCCGGTTTACTGTTCCTGTGATCCGAAAGTCACCATACAGGCCTATATGACAGAGCTCTCTGAGCAGATTCTGTCTTCCATGGCAAATGATATTTTTCCGTTCTCTGATATTTGTGCAAAGTACGGGATTAATTCTGATCTGGTATTTGCATATCAGGCAGAGCTTGGGGATGATTTCCCAATCGGTGATACCGTTGCCAGGGGTCATGACCTTTCTCCGGATATGTCAAAGATGCCTCTGTTGATCCAGGTAAGAGAATATGATCATAAATATGTGCTTACTGCAGAATACCGCAGTGACATGTACAGTGAAGCCTTTGTACGTGGAATGCTGGAATCCTATGAGGCAGCTATGGATTCCCTGCTGAAAGCAAAATATATTTCGGAAGTTTCTGTTCTTTCCCAAAATGGAGCAGACAAAATTTCGGAATTTAATAATACTGCCTGCGAATATGACAGAAGTAAGACCATCGCTGATATGTTTGAGGAGCTGGTACAGACCATTCCTGACCATACGGCTGTGGTATTTAAGGATAAAAAATATACTTACAGAGAACTGGATGAGATCAGTGACAGACTTGGAAAATATATCGCATCCCAGGGAATTGGCAGTGAAGATGTTGTTTCCATTCTAATCCCCCGCTGTGAATATATGGCGATCGCACCGATGGGCGTGATAAAGGCAGGTGCAGCTTACCAGCCTCTGGATCCAACCTATCCCAGGGACCGCCTGATGTACATGATGGAGGATTCCTCTGCAAAGCTTCTCATTGTTGACAGAGAGCTTCTTCCTCTGGTAGACGGATATAAAGGACCGGTGCTGTTTACAGATCAGATCTGGCAGCTGGAGGATAGGGATGTTGTGCTTAAGAAGCCGCAGCTGCATGATCTGTTTATCCTTTTGTATACTTCCGGTTCCACAGGTGTGCCAAAGGGCTGTATGCTGGAATATGGAAATATTACTGCTTTCTGTCACTGGTTCAAGAGATATTATGGCATAGATTCGGAGTCCAGGATAGCTGCATATGCTTCCTTTGGTTTTGATGCCTGCATGATGGATATTTACGGTGCCATCACAAACGGTGCACAGCTTCACATTATTCCGGAGGAGATCCGTCTGGATTTTATTGGACTGCAGCGCTATTTTGAGGAAAATGGCATCACGCATTCCTTTATGACTACTCAGGTGGGAAGGCAGTTTGCGCTGGAGATGGATTGTAAGAGCCTGAGATATCTTTCTGTAGGAGGAGAGAAACTGGTTCCATGTGAGCCGCCAAAAGATTATAAGTTTATCAATGCTTATGGACCTACAGAGGCGACTATTTTTACGACTGTATTTGAAGTGGACAAATATTATCCAAATGTCCCGATCGGAAAAGCACTTGACAATGTGAAGCTTTATATTACAGACAAGCTGGGGCATATGCTTCCTCCCGGTGCATGCGGAGAGCTGATGATCACCGGCTGGCAGGTTTCCAGAGGATATCTTAACAAGCCGGAAAAAACTGCCGAGGTCTATACAAAGAATCTTTATGATGATACACCGGGATACGAAGTGATGTATCATTCAGGTGATGTGGCAAGATTTCTTCCGGATGGAAATATCCAGATCATTGGCAGAAAGGATTCCCAGGTTAAGATCAGAGGTTTCAGGATTGAGCTTTCTGAGGTTGAGGAAGTGATCCGCAGATATGAGGGCATCAGGGATGCCACTGTAGTTGCCTTTGATGATCCAAATGGTGGAAAATATATTGCTGCCTATGTGGTATCGGACAGCACTGTTGATATCAATGCCCTGAATGATTTTATTAAAGAGACAAAGCCTGCCTATATGGTACCTGCAGTTACCATGCAGATTGACAAAATTCCTCTGAACCAGAACCAGAAGGTAAATAAAAAGGCTCTTCCTCTGCCTGAGAAAAAAGCAGCGGAGATCATTAAGCCTGAGAATGAGGTTCAGCAGATATTATTTGACTGTATCGCAGAGGTTCTGGGGTATACGGATTTTGGGATTACCACAGATATTTATGAGGCAGGTCTGACATCCATCACTGCCATTAAGCTGAATATCCTGATCTCCAAAGCCTTTGACATTGTGATCAAAACTTCAGATATTAAGAATCATCCCACTATCCGAATGATGGAGGAATTTGTAAAAACTGCGGGAAAAGAAAGCAAAAGGGAAGTACAGGAAAGTTATCCTCTTACCAACACTCAGGAGGGGATTTTCATTGAGTGTACTGCAAATATGGGTTCTACCATTTACAATATCCCGTATCTGTTAAAGCTTGATAACAAGGTGGATCTGGACAGACTGGCAGAAGCCATTGACAGTACTGTTGAGGCGCATCCTTATCTGAAAACCCGTCTGTTTATGGATGACAACGGAAATGTACTTCAGAAACGAAACGATGGGCTCAGTTATAAAACACCGATTTTAAACGGAATGAACAGAGACACTCTGGTACGTCCATATATGTTGTTTAATGAACAGCTTTTCCGGTTTGAAATCTACAGAACCTGTGATGGCAATTATCTGTTCCTGGACCTTCACCACATTGTTGCCGATGGTACATCTCTGGCTATTATAATTAATGATATTAACAGAGCTTACAGCGGTGAGAAGCTGGAACCGGAAGGTTATACTTCCTATGATCTGGCACTGGATAACAGAGATGCCCTGGCAGGTGATATCTATAAAAATGCAGAGAATTATTATAAGTCAGTATTTGAACATGCAGGTGGAAGCATCAGCTTCTATCCGGACAAAAACGGTGCGGCTCCAACAGCAGAACTTTACCACAGAGAGACCAGATCCATTTCCGTGCAGGATGTGAAGGAATTCTGTAAAAAGCATGGAATTACGGAGAATGTATTCTTCATTTCCGCTTTTGGTATCACACTTGGAAAATATAATTTCAAAAAGGATGCTGTATTTACCACTATTTACCATGGAAGAAACGATTCCAGACTTTCGGAAACAGTGGGTATGCTGGTAAAAACACTCCCTGTTTTCTGTGATTTCTCAGGAACAGCCAAAGATTGCCTGAGCGGTGTACAGAAACAGCTGATCGATTCCATGAACAACGATATTTATCCTTTCTCACAGATCAGCCATGAGTTTGATATTAAGGCAGATGCCATGGTTATTTATCAGGGCGACAATTTTGCTTTTGATACCATTGGCGGGGAATATGCACAGGAGGAGCCTGTCAGCTTGAACATGGCAAAGGCACCGGTTTCTGTCAGCATTTCCATTGAAAAGAACAGATTTGTCTTTGAGATTGAGTACAGAGGGGATATGTACCATGAGGAAACTATCCGGTATCTGACTGACAATCTGGAAACCACTGCAGAGGGAATCTTAAGGGAATGCGATCCGGCTGATATCCGGCTGATGTTTGAGGAAGAAACTCAGATGGAGGATATTCCGGAACATGCAGGAAAGACCTTCATAGATCTGTTTAAGGAGATGGCTGCCAGATATCCGGACAGACCGGCAGTGCGGGATGACTCCGGAGATTTTACTTACAGAGAGTTGGACAGAATGTCTGATTATATTGCTCAGAAGCTTACGGAAAACGGATTTGGCCCGGAACAGGCAGCAGGTATCCTGTGCGGCAGGACAAAGGAATATACAGTAGCCTATGTGGGTGTTATGAAGGCCGGCGGAGCCTATGTTCCTCTGGATCCGGAGTATCCACAGAGCAGAATTGAATATATGCTGAAGGATTCAGGAGCAAGAAATCTCCTTGTGATCGATCAGTATCAGAATCTTGTGGAATTTTATGACGGAAATGTGATCAGTCTGGACAGTGTGTCAGATGAGGCTGAGGATTTTGAACTTTCTGCAGAGCTTATTTCTCCGAAACCGGAGAACCTTGCCTATATGATCTATACCTCAGGCTCCACAGGAAAGCCAAAGGGTGTTATGATTGAGCACAGAAATCTGTTGAACCTGATCGAATATATCACACTGAGCAGAAATACTTCACCGGATGACATTGTGGCAGAGTTTGCAAGCTTCTGTTTCGATGCGTCAGTGATCGATCTGTTTGCACCTCTTACCGCAGGAGCAGTCCTGTATATTTTACCGGAGAGTATCCGTAAGGACGCCATTGCCATAAGCAGATATATAAAGGAAAAAGAGATCACCACCGTAACCTTCCCTACCCAGATGGGAGAACTGGTTACAGAACTTCTGGAGGATGCACCTGCTCTTAAATTTGTTACACTTGGCGGCGAGAAATTCAAGCATTACCGTAACCGTACCTATCAGATGATCAATGGCTACGGTCCTACAGAGAATACGGTTTCTTCCACAGAGTTTTTGGTAGACAGACAGTATGACAACATCCCGATCGGAAAATCACAGCGGAATGTGCGCAGCTACATTGTGGATGAGAATCTGAACCGGCTTCCGGTGGGTGCGTCCGGCGAACTTTGTCACGCAGGAAGGCAGATTGCCAGAGGATATCATAATCTTCCGGAAAAAACAGCATCTGTGTTTGTAGAAAATCCATTTGCTGTATGTGAGCAGGAAAGCCGTCTTTACAGGACCGGTGATATGGTCCGCATGAAAGGTGACGGAAATATTGAGTACATAGGCCGGATCGATTCACAGGTGAAGATCAGAGGATATCGTGTGGAGCTTGGTGAGATCGAAGGTGCCCTTCTGAAACATGAGCTGGTGAAAAATGCAGCCGTTACAGTAATTGAAAAGGGTGGAAATAAATATATCACAGCTTATTATACAGGAGAAGCCATCCCGGAGGATGAACTGAAGACCTTCCTGGAGCCGCTGATCCCGGATTATATGATGCCGTCTTTCTTTGTCAGCATTGAGGAAATGCCTGTGACACCGGGCGGTAAGATTGATAAAAAAGCACTGCCAATGCCGGAGGTAACCACGAACACTGCCAGCTATGTAGAGCCGGTTACTGCAGCTCAGAGAGCACTCTGTGAGATTTTTGAGAAAGCACTGGGAATTGAAAGAGTAGGGATTGAGGACAACTTCTTTGAGCTGGGCGGATCTTCCCTTACTGCATCCAAGGTTGCTGTTATGTGTCTGTCAAAGAATATTTCACTGGTATATGCGGATATTTTCAAATATCCTACTGTACGGGAACTTGCAGCTCTGGTTGATGATGACGGAGTTACAGAGGCTGCACAGAGCAAGAATGAATTTTCGGATTATAACTATAACAGGATCCAGAATGTGATCAGCGCAAATACAGAAGAAAATGCAGACCGGATCACAAAGGAAAAGCTGGGAGATATTATGGTCACAGGTGCCACAGGTTTCCTGGGGATCCATGTCCTTAAAGCATTCCTTGACAATTATGACGGTAAGGTTTACTGTCTTGTACGTAAGGGCAAATATGAATCGCCTGAAAAGCGAATGATGAACATGCTGATGTACTATTTTGATGATCCATACAAAGAGCTGTTTGAAAGCCGTATTATCTGTGTGGATGGGGATATTACCTCAAAGGAACAGGTAACAGGATTTTCAGAATACAAATTCAGCACCATCATTAACTGCGCTGCCTGCGTAAAGCATTTTGCGGCTGATGATGTACTGGAAAGAATTAATGTGCAGGGTGTGGAAAATCTGATCGATTTCTGTAAGAATAACGGCCGCAGACTGATCCAGATTTCTACGGTTTCCGTTGCGGGAGAAGGTTCTGACGGTGTTCCGCCAATGTCCAGAGTTTTCTGTGAGAATGATCTGTACATCGGACAGAATATTACCAACGAATATATTCGCACCAAATTCCTGGCAGAGAGGGCGGTTCTGGAAGCAGTTTCCGAGGGACTGGACGGCAAGGTAGTCCGGGTAGGTAATCTGATGAGCCGAAACTCTGACGGCGAGTTCCAGATTAATTTCATTACCAATGGATTCCTTCGCAGCCTGAGAGGTTATGCGGCTGTAGGTAAATTCCCTATGGGCGGTATGCATGAGGTGGCAGAATTCTCACCGATTGATTCTACTGCGCTGGCAGTTCTGAGACTGGCTCAGACCGACCGGAGATTTACTGTATTCCATGCATGCAACAGCCATCATATTTATATGGCAGACCTGATCTACGCAATGCGCAGCTATGGATTCAGGATTGATATTGTAAGAGATGAGGAGTTTGAGGCAGCAGTGAAGGAATTTGCAAAGACCGGTCAGGATTCTGATGCGGTTTCCGGACTGATCGCCTATACCTCACATAATGAAAATGAAATCTATACCATTGATTACAGCAATCGTTTTACAGCACAGGTTCTGTACAGGCTGGATTATAAATGGCCGGTTACAGATGACAGATATCTGGAAAATGCAATTGCAGCACTTGACAGACTTACATTTTTTGATTGATTCAGGAGGGAAAATTACAATGGAAATTATCACAAAAACAGAAGGTAACAAAGCAACTATGGAAATCAGCGGATGGCTTGATACACAGACAGCTCCCCAGTTAGGGGAGGCTCTGTCCGGACTTGAAGACAGCATCACAAGTCTGGTATTTGATTTTACAAATCTGGAGTATATTTCATCTGCAGGTTTACGTCAGGTGATCGTGGCCTACAAAAAAATGGCTCAAAAGGATGGATTTAAGATCATCAATGTTTCTGATGAGGTCTACGATGTATTCAGCCTTACAGGGTTTGACAGCAAGATCGATATTCAGAAGAAGTAACTGTTGATCAGATGCAGAAATTATACAGGATCAATATTAATCATTTTGAGGATCCGCTTAAGAATGAAAGGCTTCTGGATCTGGTTGGGATCAGAAGAAGAGAAAAGGTCATCAGGTATCGTATGCCTGATGACCGCAAAAGAAGTCTGGGTGCAGGGATCATCATCAGAAAAATCCTCGATGAAAACGGGCTTACGGAAAGCTGCCTGAGATATTCTGACAATGAAAAGCCGGTTGTGGATGGCCTTTTTTTTAATGTGTCTCATGCGGGGGACTATGTTGTGGGTGTGCTGTCAGACTGCGAAGTCGGGTGCGATATTGAGAAAAATGCCAATGCGCCTCTTGAGGTGGCAGAACATTATTTCTACCATTCAGAGCTTGCTTACATCAAGGCTGCGAAGAACAAAGATAAGGCGTTTTTTACGCTCTGGACATTAAAAGAAAGTTATATGAAAATGACAGGCAGAGGAATGAGCCTCCCTTTGGATTCTTTTGAAGTGGTTCCCACAGCAGAGGGGTTTGTCCTCGGAAAATCCTCAGAAAGGCCATGCTTTTTTGAGACAATGGAATTTGACGGTTATATTTTCTCAGTCAGCAGTGAGAGGGCTTTTTCGCTTCGCAATCCATTGGAAATTGCTTTTGACGATATTTATGTATGATCACAGAGGATTTTTTAGAGTTCCAATCAGACAGGAAAGCGTATATGTCAGATATTGCTTCTGCTGTACGGGAGAACTGAGGAAGGCATCGGAGCAGGTAAACCAGGTGTAACAGGTATTTCTGGTTGCTGCTTTCCGGTGCTTTCTGTCAATTCCGGATCCGAGAGATTTCGGGATAACCGTATCCTCCTCCGGGAGATAATAGTAATCCTTATAATCTGCATAGTATTGTTTCAGTTTCCCGTCAGTTGTTTTGATAATTAAATTGATTTCTTCGTCTTTTCCTGTCAGATAGAAGTCGGTGTTTCCATTGGAAAATTCCTGTGGCAGTGTGCAGGGGAGCTTCAGTTTCAGAATCAGGTTGTCTCCGTCAAATTCGCTGTATGTAACTTCATAATCTCCATCATAGATGCAAAGATATCCCAGCATATCAAAGATTCTTCCCAGTCCCAGCACATCCTCCAGGTTGTGTCCCAGGATTTCATCAGCTGTAAAGGCATCTCTTTTTTTCAGAAAATCTTTGTAAAGTTTAATGCATTCCTTACCATTATCATAAATCCTGTCTTTGATCCCCAGAAATTCTTCCATGCAGGGCTGCTTCATGGCAGACAGTTTTAAAAGTGACTTTAACGGTTTTAATGTCAGGTAGAGATCCAGCGACTGTTTTCCTGTAAACGGAGAGGGAATTCCATATTTTTCATATCGTGCTTCCAGATATGGCTGGTCGAAGTGGTCTCCGTTGTAGGAAATCAGCAAATCACATTGCTGAAGAAATTGTGAAAAAATTCTCAGAATTGTCTCTTCTTCACTTGCATTTTCCGCCATCCATTGATAAAAATTCCAAGTTTCATCTTCAATTCCAACAGCTCCGATCAGGTATAAATACGTGGAATTTCTTGATAATCCGGTGGTTTCAATGTCGTAAAAAGCAGGTGTAAAATTGTATTTTTGGAAGAATTTTCCGGTGAAAAATTTAACAGTCTCAAAGTCTGGAAACCCTTGTAAAATGGGCATTTTTTTAACAATCATGTTAATAATTTTTCCTTTCTGAAATTGTATTTAATTATACACAAGAAAATGAAATTTGGGTAGTGCTTTTTTTGAAAAAATGGTTTATATTATAAACAGGTTGATAAAAATGTACAAAAAAGTATATGGATTTTATCAAAAATAGAGCACTTTGGTGGTGCTTAATATAAAAGGAGGGAACGAAATGGGAATTTTAACCTTTAAGGGTGGTGTTCATCCTTATGACGGAAAAGAATTATCCAAGAACAGTCCGGTAGTGAAATATCTGCCAAAGGGAGATATGGTATATCCTCTTTCCCAGCATATCGGTGCTCCGGCTGCAGCGATAGTTCAGAAGGGAGACCATGTGCTCGCAGGACAGAAGATCGCAGATGCTGCGGGGTTTGTCTCATCACCGATCCATTCGTCTGTTTCCGGTACGGTAAAAGGAATCGAACCGCGCCTGACAGCAACAGGTTCTATGGTCAATTCCATTATCATTGAGAATGACCAGCAGTATGAAAGCGTGGAATTTACTCCTGCACGTCTGGAAGATCTTTCGAAAGAGGAGATTTTGGCGAGAATTAAAGAAGGCGGAGTTGTGGGAATGGGTGGCGCCGGATTCCCCACACAGGTAAAGCTTGCGCCAAAAGAACCGGAGAAGATCGATCATATCCTTGTAAACGGTGCCGAGTGTGAACCCTATCTTACCAGTGACTACAGAAGAATGCTGGATGACTCTGAGAAGCTGATCGAGGGCTTAAGAGTTATGCTGAAGCTCTTTGACAATGCGAAGGGATATATCTGTATTGAGGATAACAAGCCTGACTGTATTGCGAAACTGAAAGAAATGGTAAAAGATATTCCACGTATTGAAGTAGCAGAGCTGATGACCAAGTACCCACAGGGTGGTGAGCGTTTCCTGATCAAGGCTGTCACAGACAGAGAGATTAACTCTGCCATGCTTCCGGCAGATGCAGGATGCGTAGTTGACAACGTAGATACCGTAATTGCTGTTTATGAAGCCGTTATCCTTGGAAAACCTGTTATGGACCGTATCGTGACAGTAACAGGACAGGGGATTAAGAATCCGCAGAACTTTGATGTCCTTTCCGGAACAGATATGGCAGAGCTTATAGAAGCTGCCGGCGGACTGACAGACAATGTATCCAAAGTAATTTCAGGTGGTCCTATGATGGGATTTGCCATGTATGACACTCATGTACCATGTATTAAGACAAGCTCCGCATGTCTCTGCCTGGAGAAGGATGATGTGGCAGATGCCGAACAGACTGCATGCATTAACTGCGGCAGATGTGTAGGAGTCTGTCCCGGCCATGTCATTCCTGCAAGACTTGCAACCTTTGCAGAGCATGGTGACATGAAGAGCTTCCAGAAATTTGATGGTATGGAGTGCTGCGAATGTGGCTGCTGCAGTTATATCTGCCCTGCCAAGCGTCCGCTGACCCAGATGATCAAATCTATGCGTAAGATGGTTCTGGCAAGCCGTAAGAAAAAGTAAAAGGGGGACATCGTAATGGATCAGATGTTACATGTATCATCCAATCCCCATGTCCGGGATAAGATGACAACAAGCAAAATCATGCAGCTTGTGGCACTGGCGCTTCTGCCGGCCACACTGTTTGGAATTTATAATTTTGGCCTTCGTGCCTTACTGGTAGTAGTGATCACCGTCGCTTCCAGTGTATTCTTTGAGTGGATTTATGACAAGCTGATGCATAAGAAGAACACAATTACAGACTTCAGTGCAGTTGTTACAGGTTTATTACTTGCATTAAATATGCCTGCATCAATTCCGCTCTGGATGCCTGTACTTGGCAGTGCATTTGCGATTATCGTTGTAAAACAGCTCTTCGGTGGTCTGGGACAGAACTTCATGAACCCGGCACTTGCAGGAAGATGTTTCCTGATGATCTCTTTCGCAGGAAAGATGACAGATTTCGCAGTAAGCGACAGCTTCAGAGGTGTGGTAGATACTGTATCCGGTGCAACTCCTCTGGCAGCTCTGAAACAGAATGGATTTACAGACAGTTCTGTATCTGTATTACATATGTTTATCGGTGATATCCAGGGAACTATCGGTGAGACTTCTGCCCTTGCGATCCTGATCGGAGCAGCAATCCTTCTGGTTTTCAAGGTGATCGATCTGAAGATTCCGCTTACCTATATTGGAAGTTTCGCAGTATTTGTAATCCTTTACATGCTTGGAACAGGCAAGGGATTTGACGTGAACTATCTGTTCAGCCACATCTTCGGCGGTGGTCTTATGCTTGGTGCATGGTTTATGGCTACAGACTATGTCACAACACCGATCACACCAAGAGGACAGTATGTATACGGTGTCTGTCTTGGTGTACTGACTGCGGTCTTCCGTCTCTTTGGCGGTTCCGCAGAGGGCGTATCCTATGCGATCATTTTCTGCAACCTGTTAGTTCCGATGATTGAACGTGTGACTCGTCACCCGGCATTTGGGAAAGGGGGCAAAAAGGCATGAGTAACAGAATTATCAAAGATACCATTGCCATTACAGTGATCACACTGGTGGCAGGACTTGCCCTTGGTGTAGTCCAGGATATTACAGCAGATCCTATTGCAAAGCAGGAAGCTCAGGCGAAACAGGATGCTTATAAGGCAGTATTTGCAGATGCGGACAGCTTTGAGACAGTGGATGTGGATGCGGATGCCATGCAGTCTTATCTGGATGAGAACGGATATGCGGCACAGGCCATAGATGAGACTATGCTTGCCAAAGATGCTTCAGGCAATGAACTGGGATATGCATTTACAGTAACCACTTCCGAGGGTTACGGCGGAGATATCCAGTTTGCAATGGGTATCCAGGATGACGGTACCTTAAATGGAATTTCCATTCTTTCCATCGGTGAGACCGCAGGTCTTGGTATGAGAGCAAACACAGATGCATTTAAGGATCAGTTCAAAGATAAGAACGTAGACAAATTTGAATATACAAAGACCGGTGCCACAGCGGATGATCAGATCGATGCGTTAAGTGGTGCCACTATTACAACGAATGCCATGACAAACGGTGTCAATGCCGGATTATGTGCATTCCAGTATGAGAAAGGGGGAAATCAGTGATGAAACCAAACACACCTGCTGAACGTTTATATAACGGAATCATCAAAGAAAATCCTACCTTTGTACTGATGCTTGGTATGTGTCCTACACTGGCTATCACCACATCTGCAACCAATGGTATCGGAATGGGACTTACTACAACAGTGATCCTTGCAGCATCCAACTTAATGATCTCTCTTCTGAGAAACTTTATTCCGGACAGAGTGCGTATGCCTGCATTTATCGTAGTTGTTGCTTCCTTTGTAACAGTTGTACAGCTTCTTTTACAGGGATTTATTCCAAGCCTGTATGACTCCCTTGGAATCTATATTCCTCTGATCGTAGTTAACTGTATCATCCTTGGACGTGCAGAAGCATATGCATCCAAGAATAAACCGATTGCCTCTCTGTTTGATGGTATTGGTATGGGCCTTGGATTTACCTTAAGTATCACCTGTATCGGTGCAGTACGTGAGCTGATCGGCGCAGGTTCTCTGTTCGGACATCAGATTCTTCCTCTGGCAGATGCTGCAGCAGGTAAGGCTGGTTATGAACCGATCACAATCTTTATCCTGGCACCCGGAGCATTCTTTGTTCTGGCAGCGCTTTCTGCATTACAGAACAAATTCAAAATCGGTGCAGCCAAACGTGGCATTGATCCAAGTAATCCTGATTGCGGCGGAAGCTGTGCAGCCTGTGGCAATACCATGTGTAAGGGAAAAAGGGGGTAATGGATTATGAAAGAACTTTTGATCATACTTGTAAGCTCAGCGATTGTAAATAACGTAGTCCTCAGCCAGTTCCTTGGTCTCTGTCCTTTCCTTGGTGTTTCCAAGAGTGTTGAGACAGCAGCCGGCATGGGCGGTGCGATCATCTTCGTTATTACACTGTCATCTTTTGTGACAGGTATTATTTACAATGCTATCCTGGTTCCTACGAACCTGACTTATCTGCAGACTATCGTATTCATCCTGCTGATCGCGGCGCTGGTACAGTTTGTAGAGATGTTCCTTAAGAAGACAATGCCTTCCCTGTATCAGGCACTTGGTGTGTATCTTCCACTGATCACAACAAACTGTGCGGTTCTTGGTGTTGCCCTTACAAACGTGCAGAAAGAGTATAATGTTCTTCAGGGAACAGTGAACGGATTTGCAACAGCAGTGGGCTTTACTATTTCCATCGTGCTGATGGCTGGTATCCGTGAGAAAATCGCATACAATGACATTCCAAAATCCTTCCAGGGATTCCCTACAGTTCTGCTGACAGCCGGACTGATGGCAATTGCCTTCTTCGGATTTTCAGGACTGATTTAAGGAGGGGACTGGTATGAATATAGGAGCAATTATCGCGGCAACTGTACTGGTTGCGGCAGTAGGTCTTTTTATCGGTGTTTTCCTTGGCGTTGCCGGTAAGAAGTTTGCTGTGGAAGTGGATGAGAAGGAAGTTGCTGTTCGTGAGGCGCTTCCCGGTAATAACTGCGGTGGCTGTGGTTATCCCGGCTGTGATGGTCTGGCAGCAGCAATTGCCACGCTGATCTTCCTGCTGGTGGGCGCGCTGGCGATAGTGAACCTGAAAGCCACGCGAATGAAGTTTGATTAAGGGAGATAACAAAAATGGCAATGGTCCAACCGAAATCGCAAAAAGCACGTTTGTTTATTACTCACCTGCTACTGCTACTTTTTATCGCGGCGATTATGTTCCCGCTGCTGATGGTCGTCGCTATCTCACTGCGTCAGGGGAACTTCGCGACCGGTAGTCTGATCCCGGAGCAAATCTCCTGGGATCACTGGAAACTGGCGTTAGGTTTTAGCGTGGAACAGGCTGATGGTCGCATTACGCCACCGCCATTCCCGGTACTGCTGTGGCTGTGGAACTCGGTAAAGGTCGCCGGGATTTCCGCGATTGGCATTGTGGCGCTCTCCACCACCTGCGCCTACGCTTTCGCCCGTATGCGCTTTCCAGGCAAAGCGACGCTGCTGAAAGGAATGCTGATTTTCCAGATGTTCCCGGCAGTACTTTCACTGGTCGCGTTGTATGCGTTGTTTGATCGTCTGGGTGAGTACATTCCATTCATTGGCCTGAATACTCACGGCGGCGTAATTTTCGCGTATCTGGGCGGGATTGCGCTGCATGTCTGGACCATCAAAGGTTATTTCGAAACCATCGACAGTTCGCTGGAAGAAGCGGCGGCGCTGGATGGTGCGACACCGTGGCAGGCCTTCCGCCTTGTCCTGTTGCCGCTGTCAGTACCGATTCTGGCGGTTGTGTTCATCCTGTCGTTTATCGCTGCCATTACTGAAGTTCCGGTCGCGTCGCTATTACTGCGTGACGTAAACAGCTACACCCTGGCCGTGGGGATGCAGCAATACCTCAACCCGCAAAACTACCTGTGGGGTGACTTTGCCGCCGCTGCCGTGATGTCTGCATTACCGATCACCATCGTCTTCTTGCTGGCTCAACGCTGGCTGGTCAACGGCCTGACGGCAGGTGGTGTGAAAGGTTAAAGATGTTGTTCTGCCAATGTTATGCCGCTGCACCCTCAACTTACGTTATCCCAACTTGTGACTGTTATTCGGCGCTCCACGGAGCGCCTTTTTTTACTCCCGCTTCAACCGTTTCGAATTACATAACCACAGGGTGATCACCAGCAACAGGATCGCTGCCGAGTAGATCAACACATCCAGTGGCGATTTATGATCGACGATGATCAAGCGCACAATGGCGGTGATCCCAATATAGACAAAGTAACGTAGCGGGAAGTGAAAACCGGACTGAAAGTACTTCACAATCAGCGCGATAAATTCGAAATAGAGAAAGTAAACCACCAGCCCTTCTACCAGCTCATATTTACTGGTTTGTTCTGGCGCGAACAGCACATCAGCCA
>OFRY01000508.1_pt1 | contig 24174 bp, 17 predicted proteins | sample 1543171 | NCBI WGS metagenome assembly OFRY01 (sample SAMN04209240, study PRJEB22552) | human gut metagenome | biome: gut; material: feces | host: Homo sapiens | place: USA: Oklahoma | reverse complement strand
TTTTATATTAAAGCAGGTAGTGTATTTACCTCCAGCTTCTTTTTTCTGAATCAGATATCCGTCTGCCATTTCCGGTTGATTCCATTTCAGTCTGATTTCATCTGTAAAACTCTGGTCGTCTTTCCTCTTAATTCTGGATACCTGAAGTTTTATTTTTTCATCCTGTATATTTTCAGCACTGTAACGGACAGGGATTTGATGTTTTTTTGCAAATTTTTCCGCATAAGATCCTTTGACCGTATAAATTACAAGAGATGGACAATTTTCAAAAGCATTTTCTTCAATCACTGTAGTTGCAGATGGAATAAACAGTTTTTTCAGATTTATGCATGATGCAAAAGCTTTTGACTCAATGAAGTAATTTTCTTTTCCCAGACGTACTTCTTCCAGCCTGTCACTTCCATAAAAGGCTTTCCGTCCAATTCCTTTTACATTATCTCTAATCCGAACTTTACTGACTGAATTGTCAAAATCAGCAACACGGGTTCCCTCGTATTGTGAAGGACCATTATTTTTTACATAATCCCAGTAATCCATTCCCTGCTCTTTTTCATGCCATCCATCTTCACCATTTTCATTGAAAAAGGGCTCAGGGCTTCCTTTCCATGGAAGTCCGCCATCTGCTGACACAAGTACCTTGCTGTCTGCATCAAACGCATCATCCGCTATGGATACTTCTGTACCCTCATAATAATTGATTAAAGCAAAATCATATAATTTCGGACAGTTGCGAAATGCACCACTTTCTACCTTTATTCCTCCAAAAAAGCTTACTTTTCTTAAACTGATACAGTTTTCAAAAGCATCTTTTTTTATTTTGAAATTTTTGTGATGATCCAGTATCCGGATTCTTTCTATCTGATCACATCCTGCAAAAGCACCTTCTCCGATTTCCAGAACTTCTTTTCCTTCATATTTCTCCGGAATACGGATTTCTTTTTCATTCACGCCCTTCTTCACACGATATCCATCGATTTCCGGGACATATTCATACTCCAGTCCTTCTGTACCTTTGTCTTCTGTTTTATCTCCTGTCAGATCTTCCTCTTCGCTATTTCCATCTGTAATCTGTGCAGCATCTGCATTTTCTTCCATATCTGCAAAAGCTGGCATTGTGTCCTCCGTCAGTTCACTGTCTTCCATCCCGAACAGAGAAGATTCCGCATCCTGTACACTTTCTGCAGTCCCATCCGAAAAATCTGCTGCATACACTGGTACACCGGATGCCATTATTGTGCATGCAAGAAGTAATGCAAGTATCTTTTTATTTTTCATAATGCTTTTTCCTCCATTTCCGTATCATTATAAAATATAATAATATTACATTTCATTTTTACTATACCATATTTCTTTCCATTTTCTGTAAAATAGTTTTAAAGCTCATCAAATGTCCCTGATTCAGATATTTATCCAGTACTCCTGTCCGGAAAAATTTTATACCAGAAAAAATTTACTTTCTAATATTCCCGCGATATAAAAAAGCAGAAAAATCTTATCTCTCTTTGGATAAAGCTTTCCTGCTTTTCATAGATTCATTTTTATTCTGGTTTACAATCTCTGTTTTTTCTACTCTTTATTTAGTGTAACTGGTAAACATCAATTCAAAATAAGTTCATTTAAAGGAGGACAAACAAACAACTTTATAAAATAATGCTCCTGCTTAACAATCGCCCGTTTTAAGGCATTTATTACTGAGGATGATTTTATTCGGGTTTCGATGTTTTTCACGAAAGTAGCAAAAAATACCTGCTGGCGGATACACTCGCTTAATGCAAAACGGAAATCCTGCACGCTTTTATCACGATAATCAGAAAATTTTTCATCCTGATATGACAATAGTTTCATACCACAGTAAGTGATGTTAATAAGATTAATCATCATCTCAATGCCCTTGCAGCTCCGTACCATGTAGCTGCATAGCGACCAGAAAGTTTTCTGTTCATAGTAGCTGATTTCAATACCAGCGAAACGAATAAATACTGGTTGTGACTTTAGAGATTCAGGAATCAGATGCAGGGCTATTTTAGCTGTTACATTCATAAAGCCTGAACAATCAACTTTGGCATAGGAACACGCATAATAAAAGGCATTCAGCGACTTTTTCGTAATACCGGATAAAAAGTGTCGGTAAAAAAACGTATGGAATGAGCCGACTCCAAAGCCAGTATTGAGAGTACCAACAGAAACAGCTTTTCAGCTCTTGGGACTGAAATTATTACGCCCAGTACCATCCATATAATCTGGTACCATCTTTAGTTGTACAGTATGCTCTCACATAATAATTTTCATTCTTATTTAGTTTTCCGGTTTTATCTGTATAAGATGTAACATTTCCATTTTTTATAGTTTTAATTTTTCTGTACTTCCGGGCATTTTCATCATATCTGTACAGAATATATCCCTGTGCGCCTTTTGCCTTTGTCCACTTAAACGTAAGGTTTTTCCCCTTCTTCTTTTTAGAAACATCACTTACATTCCCCGGTCGTCCCTGGACAGTCACTGTATTACTCTTCTTACTGTACTGGTCTGTATATATTCCGGCTAATGTTCTCACCCGGACTTTGTATTTCACTGTTCTCCCTGCAGAGCTCTCAGGCTTATATGACGTAGTATTCTGGTCAACTTTGCTTACACATTTATATTTTTTTGTGGCTGTATCATATCTGTAAATATAATATTGAAAAGTATATTCTACCGGAGTCCAGTTTAATGTAGCATTACCATTTTTTGCATCATAAGATACTTTCAGTTTCGGTACCGGTACTGCTGTCGGTGCTGGTATTGTCTTACAGGTCAGATTATGTTTCTTTGCATATTTTTCCGCATAAGAGCCCTTATCCGCGTAAATAGTAATGCCAGAAGCACCATCAAAAGCATCGTCACTGATTGCTGTTATACCGGAAGGCATAATAATACTCATATTTTTGCACTTTGCAAAAGCTTTTGACTCAATCGTTGAAGTTTTCCTCTCAATGAGCACTTTTTTTACATTTGAGCATCCATAAAAAGCTTTCCGTCCAATCACTTCCACAGCAGACCACACTCTTACCGATGCCATTGTATCATCACAATCTACGCAGAATGTTCTGGAATCTCCTTCACTCCAGTCATCATAATAAGAAGTACCATCTTTATCTGTCAGAACATAATTATCATTATCCGTAATTTCCATAAATACCCTGTTCTTGTCTGCAAAAGCCTTAACAGTCTCCGGAATTCCATTATCTCCTGCTCTGAATATTACCTTTGTATCCGCGTCAAAAGAATCCTGTTCTATTTCTGTATCAAAAGAATCATAGTAGGAAACCCCTGTATACTCCCACAGCTTCGGACAATTATAAAATGCCCTGCTTTCTAGCTTCGCTCCCTGATCAAAAGAAACTTTTCTGAGATTTTCACAGTTCTCAAAAGCAGATTTATCAATGCGGATACGATTTTTCCTTCTGTCAGCTCCCTCTTCTGCTTTCACAGTCTTTATGTTTATACATCCGTAAAAAGCTCTCTCTCCAACCTCTGAGACTACTTTTCCATTATACTCATAAGGTATTATGACATTCTCTGTATCTGTTCCCTTTGTCAGGCGGTATGTATCAGATTCTTTAAGATATTGATATGTAAATCCATTCGCATCCGCTTCCCCTGAGGATACTCCTGTTGCTTCATCCACAAATCCGTCTGTATCTGCATCTGATTCCACTTCATCCTGAAATGTATCAGTTTCAGGATCCTGACTATCTGTCTGGAATTCCTGTTTCTCTTCTTCTGCTCCATATTCCTGTACTTCCCCATCAGAAAATGCTGCAGATTCTGATGCATAAACCGGAGCACCGGATAAACCAAGTGCTGCTGAAATAACAACCGCTAAGAACTCTTTTCTATTCATAAAAATTCCTCCATTCCGTGATATTTAACCGTTAATGTTAATATATCACAAGATGGAGGAATTTTTGTAATTATGGCATTAAATGTATTTTGATAGACATGAATCTTATTCTTCCATCTTGTTCCCCATAAAACAAAGAGTCTGCAGCATTTAGCCTGTCTTTTTTAATCTGCAGATCCTCAGGAAATAATCATTGCATAATTTGTGATCCCTCTGGTCCACCGCGTATCAATAACTGGTCTGTTTAATGTCTGATAAGCATCCACCTGTACCATTATCTGTACGGCAGTGTCCAGTCCTTCATTATTTTCATCCTCATTCAGTTCCAGAGATCCGTTGACCAGAAAACTTTGAGCTGTTTTTTCTGCACCATTGGTAATTCCAGTCACAGGCTCAACAGCATCTGCCAGTCCCTGATAAATCCGGTCTCCTACAATAAAAGAATCCTGTTCCTCATAGTTTCCGGCAGGAAGATTCTTCTTATCAACAATATCCACAGCAGCACAACTTCCAGTCTGCATTTCTTCATCTGTATTCGTATCGAAAATCGGTGAATAGGAAAAATCAAAATACCTGCTCTGCGGAAAATCAGACAGATGAAGTGTATCCGTTCCTGCATTATAAAGAAATAATCGATTAACTTAATTTCTTTCACAAACAAATTTACCCGTTTATAAAGTACTATATCTTTTATCATTCTGAAACAATAATTCCTGTCTGTATTTATTTTTTATTTCCGGTTTACAAATCATGAAAAAACGTCTCTTTACAAAGTGAATTTGCAAATTCCAAAAATTTAAAGGAGGCAAAAAAATTATGCCAGGAACATTCAATGGAACAACTTTAACCATTTCAGCTACACCCGTAGACCATGCACTAATTCCCGATGAAGGTGCAACAAACGTAGCGGGAATTGCAATTGTGGGGTCAGATATGTATTGCGTAAAGACAACCGGTCTTAAAACTACATTACTCAAAACGACTGACTACATGGCAACAAAAGCAACTGCCGTAAAAAAAGATCTGAACTGGTTCGCTCTGGGACTTACCAAAATTGGAAATTATCTGTATATGCTTGCAGAAGACCATAAAGGTTACGGCGGTTCTACAACCATCGTAAAACTGGATACCAAAGGCAATCAGCTCGGTACGTACAGTATCAATGAAATTTGTCCAAAAGGCGCATTAGGTATCACTGCTGCTGACGGAACTAACGAGAAATTTATCATTATGCATTACGCTGACAAGAGCAATGCTGGGACATTAACTTTCAGTGTTGTAGACTGGAAGGCTGCTAAAGCAGCAAGTACATTCACAGTTACTAACTCAGGCTTTGGTTATACCACACAGCTCCAGGATATCTACTATCACACTTCATTTGGATTATTTATCCTGACAAATAACACTTTTTCAACACTTCAGAACCGTATTCTGGTAGTTGATTATCATCTTACTGATGATAAAGGTAAAAAATACACTCCATGTGCGGTCATCAATGTAAATAAAACAGGTGAATATAAACAGTACAACCTTGAATCAATCTGTATGAAAGCCAATCACCTTGTGCTTGCATCCAATGTTATAACATCCGATGGAACCGCAGAAGATAAATTCTCTGTACTGGAAGGCATTACCTACTCCGGTAAAACCTATACTTTTGCATGCGGTTTTAGAGCAGGAGCCCGTGTGCCTACCAAAGTAGATCCCAACTATGAAACAACCAATCTGGGATGTGTATCCTTTAACGGAAACAATACTCCATATTTTATAAAACAAAGTCAAGATAAAGTCGCTGTTCTTGGCTACTGTAAAAATTATATGAATACAAGCGCAGGTGTATCTCACTTTAAAACATTCACTGACGGTTTATTAGGTCATGCCAACGGTATGAGCTGTTTTAACGGAAAATTCTTTGTTGTCGCAGGAAATAACAAAGTGGTTGCTATCAGCAGTAACAAAGAGGATGAGGAAATAACATATACAGTAACTCCCAACGATAACGATAAATCATTTGCTCTTAAAGCAATTAATTATTTTTATGAGGCAAATACAGCTTTATTATTGTCCGTTGTTGACGGAACATTAAAACTCTATAAATGTGCATTTGAAAATGAAAAAAATGTAAAAGCCACTTATCTTTGCACACTGATAAATGCCGGTCAGCCTACATCTCAGGATATTTTTTATCACAATAAATTAGGGCTTTTTGTCGGAACCAGTAATCCACATAATGTAAGTGGAGTAACGACTAAAATCACAACAAAAAACACTTTGCTTCATTATAATCTGAAAAAACTTGATGATAGCAAACTTTTATACCCAGATTTTGGATTTGTTACAGATATTCCTGCTAAAGATGCTCAGGGCCGCACATATAACAGTTTTGAACTGGAATCAGTGGCTCTGGATCAAAATAATAAATTAATCGCTGTGTGCAATGCCAATGTCAAAGATGCTACCCACACCAGTGGTTTAGCATCCACTGACGGCTTCTTTCAGTATAATACGCTTGAATTTATTACAGCTTGATTTCGCTACATCAATAACAGCATAAATTTCCATTATAAAAAGCAGGCAGTTTTTCGCCTGCTTTTTATAATTCCAATTTTCTATTTAACAACAACTTTTTTATTATCTGACCATACGCCAAACTGTTTAATACCATTCAACAACGTATATGCATGCGCTTTCAAATAGTAAACTCCCGGTTTTATATTTTTAAAAGTAACTGTATTTTTCTTTTGATTTTTTAATACAATATTTTCTCCTGAATCTGCATTCTTAAGTACGCAATCAAACCCATCACTGTATTTTAAATTTCCAAACTGTGCGGTTACTGTTTTCTTTTTCCCGGTAATTTTTATTAATTTTATATTATCTTTATTTAGTTTAACAGGAGGCATACGCATTTCATTAGACCACCTGCTATAACTTTTTTTACCATTTTGAACAGTATAAGAACGGACTCTGGCAAATCCCATAGTCGGCACTTTTTTTAATATACAGGTTGTGTTTGCAGAATTTTTATTAGCTAATACCTTAGTACCATCATATATTTGATATTGATATCCATCTGCATTCTTTACTTTTCCGCTCAAATCAATTGTAACATAGATTTGTTTGTTTACTATATCTGAATCAACAGATTTTATATACGGACGATTTGTTTCTGGTTTTGAAGCAGTTCCCTCACTTACAAAAGGAATACCATTCATCTTACAGTAATAGTATGCATATGAATTTTTCTTTCCATGAACTGTTAGAGAATCACAATTTATGAACGCCTCAGCACCTATCTCAGTAACTGTTTCAGGTATATATAACGTTTTCAGTTTTCGACAGTCAGCAAATGCAAAAAAATCTATACTTTGAAGATTTTGGGGAAGTTTAACACTCGTCAGTTCACCGCAGTATATAAATGCACTTTGTCCAATTTTTTTCACATTATCAGAAAGTATTACCCTTTTAAGCTTTGGACATGTGCTAAAGGCAAAAACTGGAACAGTATCTACTGAAGCTATCCACTCTACTTCTTCTATATTCAAATTATCTTCAAAACAAAATTTTTCTACTTTAGAAACCGAAGGAAGAAGTGTTATCTTCTTATAATCTCCAGTTGGGTATTCTCCATACACACGGCTCTCTGAAATTTTCAACTGTTCATACTTATTTTTACTTTCAACGGTTATCTGCGATTTCATAGCAGCTTCTGCTGAGACAGATGTAGAAACTGCTGCACACGTTAAAGCAATCAACAATATTTTCTTTACTTTCTTTGACTTCATAGAATCTCCTCCAATCAATAATATTCAGCTATTATCATAATATATCACTAACTATAAAAGATCCTGTATTTCTGGCATTAAAAGTATTCTAATGACCCCGAACCAAAATGCAAATTTAAATTAATCTGTTTCTTCCAAAAAATATTCCATATCTTATCAATTTAATTCCTTTAAGAATCCTATTCATTCCTTCGTCAGTCGTTATGTCTTTTTGATTTCTACAATTAATTTATATTTTTTCCATTTTTCAGTTTCTGATTTCATCTGTTCTGCCAGGTCAAACAGTTCCGCAATGGTAACTCCCAGTCGATTCGCCATAATCTCCAGAAACTTCCCGGTTCCGGCAGAACATTTATCATTCATAAGAAAATCCTGGATCATTCCCTGATCTACCAGGATTACTTTCGTATCCTGACCACCCACATCAATAATTGCACATTCATTTCCCGCCAGTTCTCTGCCACCTCTTCCATGACAGGTAATCTCCGTAATCACAAAATCTGCATAATCCACAGCTACGCGCCCATATCCTGTAGCAGCTACACGAACCCCTTCACTCATTACATCAATCCCCTCATCCAGAAGCCTTGAAGCAATCTCCGAAGCCGTCGAACCAATATCAATTCCAACATAATACAACTTTTCTCACCTACTTTTTTGGTATTTTTATCCATTCTGTTTACTGTAACTTCTATTATACCCTTTCCCATTAATAATCAAAAATTCAAAAATACAATAAAAGCAGGTGGTTTATTCAAAAAAGCTATAAATGATTTTTACCCCACGAACAAGCAATGATACACGACAGATAATGATAAAATCCTCTTTATAAATTTATCTGGTAAAATCAAGACACAATAGATTTTTTGTTACATTTCCATTATAGCAGAAAAGAAAAACCAGTAACGTTTCGGGTATATATCAAAAACATTACTGGTCTTTTTTTATAAGATTATTCCACACTTTTTATTCGATACAGGGAATCTCATAATTCCAGGATTTACGGATATCGTCCATGATTTTCATAATCCTTATTGTCTCTGCATGAGGCATTTCCGGACACTCCAGTTTTCCTTCCTGGATTGCTTTCATGCAAGATTCTACCTCATATTCATATCCTGAGATCTGTTCCGGCACAACATAAGAAGCCACTTCTTTATGTTCGGTATCAAACACTGTAATCTTTTCCGGATTATTGATATTCTGCACCTGCATATATCCTCTGGTTCCGAAAATACTTCCCATTCTGTCTGAGATTTCCCTTGCTCCACACTGAAGGGTTGCCATGCAGTCTCCCTCAAACACCATGGCAATGCTGTCCAGAATATCCACTCCATTCTGAAAGATTGCAGTAGCCTTTACATCCTTTACCTTATCGCCAAGCACCATGGAAGCAAAATTGATTGGATATACGCCTACATCCAGAAGAGCACCTCCTGCAAGCTCCGGTTTACGGATACGTTCCACATGACTTACTGTATAGCTGAGATTCGCCGTAACTGCCGTAACTTCGCCGATCACGCCGCTTTCAATAATATCGTTGATCATCTTTCTGGACGGCATATATCTTGTCCAGATTGCTTCTGTGATCAGAAGCTTTTTCTCTTTTGCAAGATCAAATAATTTCTGTGCCTGCTCTGCATTTACAGTAAATGCCTTTTCGCAAAGTACATGTTTTCCCGCTTCCAGACACATCTTTGCATGCAGATAATGGTGTGAATGAGGGGTTGCGATATAAACCAGTTCAACCTCATCATCTGCCAGCATTTCCTCATAGGATCCATATGCTTTTTTTACTTCATATTTCTGTGCAAATACCCGGGCACGTTCCAGATCACGGGCAGCAACCGCATACACCTCCACACCTTTCATTTCTGCCACTGTTTTCGCCATAGTAGAGGCAATGCCTCCTGCTCCCAGAATACCTAACTTCATTTTATTGTCCTCCCATATTTATAGCAGATAAAATTATCCACTTCGCTACTTACTCTAATTTTACAGCATCATCGCCCGGAGAACAAGTTTATTCCGTTATATGTTTATCCCATATCATTCATTTATTTTTTCAGTTTCTCTTTTTTTCGTTTCGTCATCAACCCTCCGATCCTTCCAGTCTCTTTCGCAGACAGACTTTTCCATCCATCACTCAATACCCTGTCCAGCAGTCCCATTTCCTCTGCAATTTCATACTTCATTCTGACCTCCGGCAATAATTCTCCATCAAGATAAGCTTTTATTTCCTTCTCTTTATCCAAAACAGCCCACACTCCTTTTCTTTGGAGTATGGGCTGTTTTCTTAATTTTTATACTGTATTTCATTCAAACGGATATTCGCAATCCGCTTCGCTGCCTGCCTGATTCGGTTAAACTTCTGTCCATTACAGATTGGATCCTGAGATTCTGTTATCTTTTGGGAATAATAATTGCCGCAATGATATATGCCCAGATTCCCGCACCGCCAAAGCAGGTAAGGATCACCCATGCCAGACGCACCAGCGTAGGGTCAATATCAAAATATTCTGCGATTCCTCCACATACACCGCAAAGCATACTGTTTTCTGATGATTTGTATAAACGTTTGTCACCCATGTCCATTTCCTCCTTAAACCCAGATTAGTCGAGCAGATAAAATCATCCGCTTCGCTACTTACTCTACACCGAATAACTTCCTGATTCGGTTAAATACCACTTTTATTTCTGCCCGTCAGAGTGTATAAATATATACTCCTCAGGATGTCTGCAAATCCCTGTGTTCTTTCCCGGAGAAATCTACTGATATATTTCCCATACCGCACTCCAGATTCAGTTTCCTGTCTGCGCCTTTATTGGAAATGGTTTTCTCCCGTCCAAGTCCACTGTAGGAATCAGAACCTACATCCAGATTTCCCACTCCACATTCCAGATCATAATTATAATCCTCCTGCGTACCGGTCAGTGTCAGATCCAGTTCACCCAGACCACATTCTCCATCTGTCTTCCTGGCGCTCAGATCTGCAAATGTCATACTTCCGGTTCCGATTTCCAGATCTGCCTCCCTTGCAGTCACCGGATTCTTACTTTCAAATTCCCCGGCTCCCATCTCCACACTCAGCTTCTCTGTCTCAATATCTCTGTTCAGATAAACAGTACCTGCACCCATCTCAATCTCCAGCTCCTGAAGCTTAACATCTTCCGGATAGGAAATATGCACCTTACTGGTTTTAGACAGCTTTTTCGTGCTTCTGACCTTAAGAGTATCCGAACTCTCCTTCACTGTCACATTCTTCCCACTGTCATCATAAACTCTGACACAGAAACTGTCGCCCTCTTCCAGAATCAGCTCATCGTACTTCAGCTCTATATCCAGCTTTGTGGGCTGATACTTCAACTGATATACAGTGCCATCTTCCTCATTCTCATCAACAACGCGGGCATAATCCTCACTGTCGTCACAGTCGTCGCTGTCGTCATAATCATCGCTGTCATCATAATCATAATCGTCATAATCATCATCGTCATCATAATCATCGCTGTCATCATAATCATAATCCCCATCTGCCACCAGAAGCACCCTTTTCAGACTTTTCACCCCTGTCAGTTCCGACATACTGGCTCCCATAACACCACCGGCAGCTGTCAGCCCGATTCCCACAGCACCAAAAATCCCCGCTGCGATCAACATTCCTTTTGTAAACTTCTTCATTTAACCTCCTCCTTTCTCTTTCTGTAAAGCACCCTGTTAAAAAAGTCAGTAATCTTCCGAAACCATTTCGGCACAATGCGTACTGCAATGCTGATCAGTCCTAATATCATAAGGATTGCCAGAGCAATCATCAGACATCCAATTCCTATGGTCATGATCCCGGTTCCGGTCATTACAGCCAAAAGCCCTGCTCCAGCCACAACAGCTGCGATTCCGCCAACCAGTAAAACCACAGCACCTATGCCCAATCCAACGATCAGCCAGAACGGAAGCAGTAAGATTCCAACTGCAAATGTCAGAATCCCGCCAACAGCCCCCTTAACAAAAGGAGAAATAAAAACCAGCAGGATCACCGCAAGGATCAGCACCGCCTGATTCCCCTTTCTGAAAAAACGCTTCCCTGTTCCCGACTCTTCTCCATATTTCTCAGGCATCTGTCCTCTCTCTTTAGTCCGGGCATCCTCATAGCCATGCTCCGTATATTCTCCATACTCATAGCCTCCTGCCGAACCTTTCAGATCCGCCTTGATGATTGCTGCAACCTTCTCTGGACTTCCAAGTTCCCTGAGCACCGAAGCTTCATTCTCAGCTCCTGCATCATCGAAATAACTATTATAAAAATCAAGGGCATCCTGCCTCTCTGTCTCGGAAATATCAGCAAGCAGCTTCTCCAGCTCCTGCATAAACTGCGCCCTGTCCATCATCCTATTCCTCCCTCAAACATCCCGCTTATCTTGGATGCATAAATTTTCCATTCAGCTTTATAAAACTCCAGCTGCGCAGCACCTCTGTCCGTCAGCTTATAATAACGCCGGTTACGTCCTGCATACGCCATATCGTAAACCTCCAGACAATCATCCTTCTGCAGCCTCCTGAGCACCGGATACAAAGTAGACTCCGAAACATCCAGAACTCCACGCACATCCTGCGTGATCTTATACCCGTAAGTCCCTTCCTTCTCCTTAGAAACAACCGCCAGAACAACCGCATCCAGAAGCGCAGCACCCGTATTAAAAACCATATGCTCACTCCCTCGTTTCAATTATGTTCTGTACAGACAGCATCATCTCTGCAATCCAGCCTTAGAGCGTGTCTGAAAAATGCTCCAGACTATACCTAAGGTAAACGCCATTTCACATCTGATACATTTATTCCATCCTGTTCACATACTATACAGAACATCAATATTGTTTTGTTAACGATATTATATGATATATAATATCATTTTGTCAATACTATTTAGCAAAAATCATTTATACTTTATAATCATATTGATACCTTTACTGAAAATACCTCCTTAACGTCTTCCGGTTCACTATAGCGATCCTCATAAATAATGCATTTAAAAGCATTGCCATATATCAATTTCTTATTTCATAAATTACTGCAAACAATCCAGTCCATCATAGAATGAAGTCCTGCTGAACTGTCTTGATTGCATTATTTTATGGCATTGCTATAGTATTTCATAAACTTAATATTCCATAAACCTCACGTTATACTACAGTTATTTTCAGTAAACAGCGCAGGAAAATATATCTGTCTGAGTGCATTTGCAGGCATCTTAGATCTTCTTAGCCGGTAGAAATCTGCGTTATGGAGAAAAATCGCAACCTGTCTGAGCGAAGCCTGCAGCGGAGCGAGTTTTGCATTTTTCTCCATGCTTTTAGCAGATTTTTACCGACTTAGAAGATCTTAGATGCCGAAACCGCACTCAGACAGATATATTTTCCTGCGCGTCCCCCACCCACCAATCAAAACTACAGCAAAGGAACCCAACCCATTATGAACGAAAATACAACACCCCTCCACCCTGCATTCCTCACCCGAATGGAGAAAATGCTCGGCAACGAATACCCCTCCTTCCTCTCCAGCTTCAATGCCCCACGAACCTACGGCCTGCGCATAAACACCTCCAAGATCACCTGCGAAGACTTCGAAAACCTGTCTCCATTTCCAACCCGTCAGATCCCATGGATCAAAAACGGCTACTTCTACGATGAAGACATCCGTCCTTCCAGATGCCCATACTACCAGGCCGGCCTCTACTACCTTCAGGAACCCAGCGCCATGACCCCCGCCTCCCGCATCCCCATCGAGCCGGGTGACAGAGTCCTGGACCTCTGCGCAGCCCCGGGCGGCAAGGCAACTGCAGCAGGCGCAGCACTTCAGGGACAGGGACTTCTGGTAGCAAACGATATCAGCACTTCCCGCGCCAGAGCCCTCCTTCGCAACCTGGAACTCTTCGGCATCCCAAATGTCTTCGTAGCAAACGAAACACCTGCAAAGTTAACCAAAGCATTCCCCGAATTCTTCGACAAGATCATCCTGGATGCTCCATGCTCCGGAGAAGGAATGTTCCGTAAGGAAGAAGCACTTGCCAAAGACTGGACTCCCGAAAAATCCATGGAGCTTTCCGAAATCCAGAAAGAGCTTATCCTCCAGGCAGCCGATATGCTCCGTCCCGACGGACTGATGCTTTACTCTACATGCACATTCGCGCCTGCAGAAGACGAACAAACTGTTTCCTGGCTTCTGGAAAACCGTCCTGACATGGAACTGGCAGAAATGGAAGATTATGAAGGCTTCTCCCATGGAGTTCCTGAATGGGGAAACGGAAATCCTGAACTTATCAAATGCATCCGGATTTTCCCGCACAAAATGAACGGAGAGGGACACTTCCTTGCGCTCTTCCATAAAAAAGGACAGGCAATCAAGGAAAGCTCCCGTCCTCACACAAAACCGGACAAAAACGCATTTCCACTGATTGAGGAATTTCTGAACGAAATCGGTCTGAAAACCCTCTGCGGTCAGCCATTTGACTGGGAACGTGTGGAAATCCGCGGTGATAAAGCCTACTATCTTCCCCCGGTTGCCCACAACTTCCGTGGCATCACCTTCTTAAGAAACGGTCTCTATCTCGGTGACCTGAAGAAAAACCGCTTCGAGCCGTCTCAGCCACTTGCACTGGCGATCCGCAAAGATGAATCAGAAGCAGTCATCTCTCTCTCCGCTTCTGACGAAAGGATCACCAGATATTTAAAGGGCGAAACCTTAAATATCGAACCCGAAGAAGCAGCTCACAAAAAAGGCTGGCATCTCCTCTGTGCAGATGGATATCCCATTGGCTTCGGTAAACTGGTCAACCAGATCCTGAAAAACAAATATCCGGCAGGGTGGCGCGTATAACACGCGCTTATCCCTGCCGGATATTTGAATTCACAATAATAATTTTTATTCCGCTTACAGCAATATCTCTTTCTGCAATGTAAACGAATAAATGATCTTCTCCTTCACTCTTTTCCCCGTCATCCGCTCCAATGCCCGGGCATAATCCTCAAGCTGCACATGATACAGATTGATCAGCTTCTGTTCCTGTCCTCTCCTCACTCTATCCGTTTTATAGTCCACAAGAACAATCTCTTCCTCTTCCATAAAATAGGCATCTATAATTCCCTGCACCAGCACTGTTTCGTTCTTCCAACCATCATCAAGCATAGAAGCATTTCTCTGGATCACAAAAGGCTGTTCTCTGTAAAGATGTTTTTTCATGGCAGCCTTCTTCATTCTCTGCCCCAATCCAGACTCCACAAACCTCCTGATATCCCGGATCCGGATACATTCCGCTTCCTGCTCTGTCATTTTCTGGCTCTCCAGAAGTCTCTTTAACTGAGCCCGAAGCTGTTCCTCTGTATCTGCTTCTGCATAATCCAGACATTCCATTACTCTGTGGTAAGCAGTACCTCTGGCAGCCCCCTTATACTCTTCCTGCTTCTCTGCCATAAATGCAGGAACCGGCGCTTCCTGTTCTTCATCCTGCTCTTCGGCAGACACACTGATATTCTCTTCCAGTTCACTTTCATCATGCCAGCTTCTCTTTTTCAGATCCGAAACACTGACTTTAACCGGAATATCTTCCAGATATTTATACGGATATACAAAGGAAAATCTCTTCTCTATCTCTTCCTTCACAACCTCATCATACACTTTATTTTCATCCCAGTTCTTCAGATATTCCTCCTGCATCTGGTTTCCTGCCTGGATGAGAACTGCTTTTTCTGTCATCTGACGGACAGTGATCTTTTTTATCACAAACTCAGAGATATCATCGTAAATCCCCGGCTGTTTCTTCATGAGGATTCCATATTCCCACAGAAGTTCACTCATGGCCCGATGCCGCACCAGTGCAGGCAGTACAAAAGCCCAGTAATTCTTTGCTTTCATTCTGGTTCCCAGTGGGAGCAGTTCTTCTTCCTCATCCAGAAAACGCGACAACGACATCATCTGCTTTTCCAGCTTTCCGACTGTTCCTGTAAGGATCAGTTTCTCTTTTGCTCTTGTCATGGCAACGTAAAGTACCCTCAGTTCCTCTCCCAGACTCTCTTTCAGAAGCTGTCTTCTGATCACCTGCTTATTCAGCGAAGATGCGATCACCCGTTTCTCCGGTATGATAGCATCAGCCCCTATTCCCAGTTCCGGATGAAGCAAAAGACCTGCATTCATATCCTGAAAATTAAACTGTTTTCCCATACCGGCCACAAATACTACCGGAAATTCAAGTCCCTTACTCTTGTGGATCGTCATAATCTCCACTGCGGTATTGCCCGCTCCTGTCAGATTGACTTCTCCATAGTCTACCTGATATGCCTGTAGCTGTTCGATATAACGAACAAAGTTAAACAGACCCCTGTAGCTTGTCTTCTCATAGTCCATAGCTTTCTCCACAAGCATGGTAAGATTTGCAAAACGCTGCTCCCCTCCCGGAAGTGCCCTTGCATAATCTCCATACCCGGTTTCTTTCAGCACATAAAGGATCAATTCGTGGACCGGCGTATATGTAGCCATATTTCTTACCTTTTCAAGGAGACTCAGAAATCCTTTTAATTTAATATTCAGAGAGTTCTTTTCATCTGTTCGCAGATTACTGTTTAACAATTCAGATTTCAGCTTATCCGGATCCAGTTCTTTTTCGGGGATTTCATTTTCTCCTGCATATGCCGAAACACTCTCATAGAGCAGACCATCAGGATACTGTATTCTAAGCTCTGCCAGTTCCTGTGAAGTGCATCCGACGATCGGTGAACGAAGCACTCCCATAAGCGGAATATCCTGCAGCGGATTGTCACACACCTTCAGATAATTCAATACAGTCACAATCTCGGTTGCAGAGAAATATCCGGTTCTTGATGTACAATATACGGGAATCCCCTGAGATGCCAGCACTTCCCTGAATGTTTCTGCCCATCCATAGGCAGTGCGCAGCAGGATTACAATATCCCCGTATTCCACAGACCGGTATTCCTTCTTCTCTTTATCTACGATCTGTTCTTTTCCCACAATTTCTTTAATTCTCTGTGCAATGGCCAGCGCCTCCAGTTCCTGCCCGGTCTGATTTTCCATTTCCCTGCGGTTTCCCGATGCACCTGCGTCTTCATAGTCCTGTACATCAGACAGTTCTTCTCCGTCTCTCTCGACCAGAAGAACCTCTGTCTTTACAAATTCCTCTGACTCTCCTTCCGGAAAAGAAGCTCCGGGATAAAGGGCTGCATCTTTGTCATAGGTAATCCCTCCCAGGTCTTCCCCCATGATCTGTCGGAAAATAAAGTTTACACTCTCCAGAACCTGTTCCCTGCTCCGGAAATTTTTGTGCAGGTCAATTCTCTGCTCCTGTGCTTCTTCTGTGGAATAACTTTTATATTTTTCCATGAAAAGCTCCGGCCTTGCCAGACGGAAACGATAGATACTCTGCTTTACATCTCCTACCATGAAGATATTTTTCTTCTGGTTGATCCACCCGGATACTGCTGTTGTCAGAAGCTCCTGCACTAAGTTACTGTCCTGATATTCATCCACCAGGACTTCATCATACTTTGCGGAGAGCTCTCTCGCAGCCTGAGACATATGGATTTCTTCCCCTTCTTTCGTCATCAATATCTGCAAGGCAAAATGTTCCATATCCGTAAAATCCAGAATATTCTTTTCTCTCTTCGCCTCTCCGAACCGCTCTTTAAATCCTACGGTCAGCTCGACTAACATCTCTACGGGGCCTCTGATATATCTGATTACTTCCAGAAGTTCTTTCTCTGCACTCTGGAAATATCGCTGCCCCAGTTCCTTCAGAATCCCCTTTTCCTCATCCCGGAGATCTTTCACGCTCTGTTTCTTCTGTTCATCTACATCCGCAGCCTTCTTTGTGCTCAGCCGGGCAAATGAGGGTTTCATAAGTATTTCTGCAGTTCCATTATAATCTCTTTTCTCTGCCAGCTCCTGCAGACTTCTTATAAGAAGCAGATCACTGCTCAGTGCCTCATCATACAGATACGGACCATCCGGCTCTGAGCAGATTCTTCGAGCCTCCTGCACAAGAAGATTCGCTTCCTGCAGTTCATCCTTCACTGCATCCCAGAGCATCCTCATCCACTCAGTCTCTCTTAACTCTTCCAGGGAATCAATCCTGTAATCATCCATACACCCGGACAGCCATTCCTGCGGAAAAGGATTGCTCATAGCCATTTCATATAATTTCTGTATCAGGTTTCCCAGATTTTCATCTGACTTTCCTGTTGCAAAGCATTCCACGAATTTCTGAAACTTTTCATCTTTTTTGGCATAATATTCTTCAAGCAGTGCTTTCACAACATCTCCTCGCAGAAGCTTCAGCTCCCCCTCATCTGCCGTCCGATATCCCGGATCCAGTCCGATCAGATGAAAGTAATTCCGGATAATATAGGCACAGAAACCATCAATAGTTGTAATCTGTGCAGTATGAAGCAGGGTTGTCTGTCTCTGCAGATGCTCATTATCGGGATCCTCACAGAGTGCTTTTTCAATAGCTGCCGAGATCCTCTCTTTCATTTCACCTGCTGCCGCTCTTGTAAATGTCATGATCAGCAGTCTGTCAATATCCACAGGGTGTTCTTTATCTGTTATCTTACTCAGGATACGTTCTACCAGTACTGCCGTTTTTCCGGACCCGGCTGCCGCACTGACCAGAATATTTCTGTCCCGCAGCCGTATAACCTCCTGCTGCTCCTTTGTCCACTGTACGCCCATCTTATTCTGCCTCCCTGTCAAATGCTTTCCATAATTCCTCATCAGAGAAGTTTTTCAGTCTGCGGAATTCATATCCTGACAGCCTGCGGTCAAATCCGCATACCGTCATATACGGACAATAAGTACACGCATTCTTTTTTCCGAGCTCATAGGGAGAAACCTCTGCATCTCCCTCCAGAATAGAACTTCTTATCTTCTCAATCTTCGTCCTTACATACCGTCCAAGCACTGCGAACTGTGTTCTGTCTGCCACAGAAGAATTTTGGCGAAAGCTTCCGTCCTTATTAAATGCGACAGGAATGGAGCCAAGACTGCTGTCCATCCTGTACACAAGCTCCGGATCTGCCTGAGCCAGCCCATTCATCTTCAGTTCTTTCATAAGACCTGCACTGACTGCTTCCACATCCGCATCTATCTTCTCCTGGATCATAGGATCCTTGATATTGTAATAAAAAACTCCCGCAGGAATAATCTCCTTATCCGGATATTTCTTCTGCTCTACACGCAGAGCACCATCCAGATAGATCATCAGCTGTAACTGCAGGCCATGATACAGATAAACCAGGTCAAAAGATGTATTTCCGGTTTTATAATCAATCACCTTCACATACACCTTATTCTGATCTTCCATAATATCTACTCTGTCAATCCGTCCTCCCCCGAAGGTTACCTCAAAGCCTTCCGGCTGAAATTCTCCCTGTTCCAGTTGTTTCTGAAGTGCCCATACCGTCCTTCGCAGGATTCTCCTTGTTCTCTCGATCATATATTCATTTCTGGCACTGCTTTTGAGCACCGTATTTCCATAATCTGCCACAATATTATCCAGACACCGGTCCGCAATCTCATTCCGTTCCTGTTCTGTCAGCTCTGTCCATTTCATGCCTCTTTTTCGCACTTCTTCTGCAAAGCTTTCCAGTGCTTCATGCATAACATTTCCCATATCCATAGGTTTAAACTCATATTCCACACGCTCGGTAAGCTTCATTCCATACTGAAGGAAATGTGCAAATGCACAGGCTGCAAAACGTTCCAGTCTGGTAGCACTGTAAGGTGAAACCTCTCCGTATAATGCCTTCGCCACACTCTGGCTGATAATGTCCTTTGGTTTTCCGGCAAAAGCCGACTGTACCAGCTTCTGTACTCTGCTTCTGTATTCCGGATTCCGCAGATACCAGCTGTAAAGCTCTCCAAACACTGCATCCGTCTCATCTGCCTGCTCCAGAATATCCTCATGTTCTTTCTCTGTCTCCTGTACCAGCTTCTCCAGAAACAGATCAATCCCAGCTTCCGGATTTTCCGGATAACAATAATTGTTTATAGAATTTTTATGGGGTCTGACCCCGGCTCCACCCTCAATTTCCAGCTTCGGATACAGACTGCGTATACTCCCGATCAGATATGCCGGACTTATGCCTTCTCCTTTTGCATTGGTATCACTATAGGAGAGGATCAGCTTTTCTCCCGGTTTCGTCATATTCAGATACAGATAAAACCTCTGCATATTCATCAGTTCTTTAGGCCCCGGTGCCAGTTCCACTCCTTGCTCCTGGAAGAAATCCCTGTCAAGCTCTGATAAGATTCCGCCTGTCTGTGTGCTCTTTGGGATATTTCCCTCATTCACGCCAACAAAGAACAACGCCTTAATCTCCTTTAAGCGGGATCGTTCCATATCACCCACCATTACCTGATCTATGCTCGGCGGAATCAGCGCTACTTTTGCCTGAGAAAGTCCTGATTCCAGAAGCTGTCGGAACTCCTGTCTGTTTACCGTTTCTTCGCCAAGAATCTCAACCATCTTATCCAGCAGGTCCATCACAATTCCATAAATCTGGTTATATTCTTTTTCCATTGCTTTATCGCCTGACTCTTTAAACTTTCGCTCCTGTCGTTTCAGTTTCTGCCAGACATTGCTTTTTTGGATAAACTCATAGAGAATCCGGCAGTACTCTTCCACTGTCCTCTTCCCGGAACCAAATCCCTGCGCAAGTTCCCTTACTTCTTCCGCAAAGATTTCTCTGATCTCATTCAGTTCCTGTATCTTCTCCGCTTCCATTCCTCTGTATACACGAACCCATTTTTCAGACCATTTCTTATATCCCCGGATTCCCAGCGCCAGCACGTAATTCTCCAGCTTATCAGCCTGTTCTCTGGTAACTTCTGACATCCCGCATCTGAGATAACGGAAAACACTCTCATAAGGAAATCCCTGCACTGCCATCTCCATGGCAGCGCGCAGATACTCCACAAAAGGATTCATCATTATCGAATGCTTCTCGTCAATAAAATATGGAATATCTGCCTCCTCAAATACCTGTGCTGCAAGTCTTGCATATTCTTCCAGATTTCCTGTGATCACTGCAATCTCACCATAGCGGTATCCGCAGGTACGCACAAGTTCTGACATCCTTCTGGCAGCTTCCCGCATTTCTTCCAGGGGGGATGGCGCAGTAAATATTTTTATCTCCTGCTGTTCTTCGGCATACACGCCCTTTCTGTAGCGGAAGATATTTTTCTCCAGAAACTGTAAGGCAGGTGCCTGTGCAAACCGAGACTGTCCGGATGGTTTCAGATACACTGGATCCTCCAGATCTCTGGTCAGCCCTGCAAGTGTCCGTATCATCTGCTTGCTCATAAAGAAAAGCTGATAAGGTTTTCCCGGAGAAAAAGCATCCTCCCGTTCGTCCATAGTCACAGTAACACTTATGCGGTCAGCAATGACCAGAAGTTCCCTGAGCACATTGACCTGAATTGGCGTGAATCCGGTAAATCCATCAAAGAGAAATTCCGCTCCCTTAAGTTTTTCGGAAAAAGGAAGCTGTTTAAGCAGGACATCCATCACCTCTTCCCCTGTCATATAATGCCCCTTCAGGAATTCCCTGAATGACTGATAAAGGATTCCCACATCCTTAAGCTTCATTTCAAGTAATGGCTGATCTTTGGCCTTCTCTTTCATTTCTGCCAGATTCTCTTCTCTGATATCATACTGCATAAATTCTGAAACCAGAGACTTCACCTCATCCAGATATCCCGGCTTATTCATCTGACTTCCCAGATAGGCAAGTTCCTTTCTGTGCTGCTGCACCATTTTCTGCAGCACCATGCTTTTTCCCGTATCTTCCAGAACCTTTCTGTTATCTCCGCCGGTTTCTTCAAATACACGGTACGCAAGACGTTCAAAGCTCAGGATGTCAATATTCAGGATTCCTTTTCCCGGATGCATTTCCACCAGCGTCTTCTGTGTCTGCATGGTAAACTGCTCCGGAACAATAATATAGTAATTTCTCTCCGGGTGTTCCATGGACTCCCGGATTACTCTCTCATATGCAAAATAAGACTTTCCGGCACCGGAACTGCCGATAATAAACTGTAATGACATTCTTCTCTCCTTACTGTCGGTTACTCACATTCGTTGTTTCAGTATATCATAATTTAAGCACTTCTGTAATAGAATATACAAAACCATCCAGGAGGCGTGTACCATGAGTGCAAAAACAAAAATCATAGTCCTACATATGAAGGAAGTTATATACACCGGCATTTTCCTTCTTCTTGCTGTCATCCTGGCTATTGTACTTTTTTTCATGTTTGGATCCGGTCAGAAAAAAAGTGCCTCAGCCGATGCCAAAAGCCTGTACAAACCGGGAATTTATACTTCCTCCATCGACCTGAATGAAAACACCTTTGACCTGGAAGTAACCGTTGACTCTGACAGGGTAACTTCCATCCGTCTGGTAAATTTAAGTGAAAGCACCGCAGCCATGTTTCCTCTCATGGAACCGGCTCTGGAATCACTGGCCAGCCAGATTTATACCTCCCAGTCGCTGGAAAACATCCAATATTCCGAAGATCAGAAGTATACTTCCATGATTCTTTTGAATGCAATTGAAACAGCACTGAAAAAAGCGGAGAACAACTGATCGTTCTCCGCTTCGCCATGCAAAATCACGCGGATAGAATCCTCCACTCCGCTATGCGATTCTAAATATCCATATTTTCAAGCTGCTCCAGCCATACTCCTGCACTTGCATCACTTGGCATTCTCAGATCACCTCTCGGTGAAACCGCAACGCTTCCCACCTTCGGGCCATCCGGAAGGCAGGAACGTTTAAACTGCTGTGCAAAAAATCTCCAATAGAAGGTTTTCAGCCATTTGAAGATTGTCTCCTTATCATACATTCCTTCAAAAGTCTCACATGCCAGCCTGTAAATTTTCTCCGGTTCAAATCCTGCACGAAGCATATAGTACAGATAGAAATCGTGAAGTTCATAAGGTCCCACCAGATCTTCTGTCTTCTGTGCGATCTTGCCATCCTTAGGCGGCAGAAGTTCCGGACTTACCGGTGTATCCAGAATATCAAGAAGAACCTCTGTCAGCTTCTCATCTTTGCAGGTGTCCGCATAATAACGTACAAGATGACGCACCAGAGTTTTCGGCACTGAAGCATTCACGCCGTACATGGACATATGGTCACCATTGTAGGTTGCCCATCCCAGAGCCAGCTCAGACAGATCTCCTGTTCCCACCAGAATCGAGCCATCCTGATTTGCACTGTCCATCAGGATCTGCGTTCTCTCTCTTGCCTGGCTGTTCTCATAAGTCACATCATGCACAGACGGATCATGAGCAATATCCCTGAAATGTATATTTACTGCTTCTTTGATATTGATCTCACTTAAAGTCGCACCCAGACACTGACTTAATTTGCAGGCATTCTGATAAGTTCTGTCTGTAGTTCCAAAGCATGGCATGGTAATACAGTGGATATCCTTTCTGTCCGCACCGGAAAGGTCAAAGGCTCTTGCGATCACAAGCAGTGCCAGTGTGGAATCCAGACCGCCCGAAATCCCCACAACCGCCGTCTTACAGTGCGTATGTTCCAGACGCTTTTTTAATCCCGCCGCCTGAATGGCAAGGATCTCATCACAGCGTCTGATACGGTCGGCTTCATTTCCCGGCACAAACGGCATCGGGTCGATGAAGCGGGTCAGAGCCGTCTCCTCCGTCTCAAGAGAAAAACGCACCTCCACATAGCTGTCATCCGCCATCTCAAACGTCGTCATCCGGCGGCGCTCCGCCTCGATCCGCTTGACATCGATCTCCGTGCAGATCACACCGCTTCCGAACCGCTCCGATTCCTTTAGAATATGACCGTTCTCGGCAATCACATTGTGTCCGGAGTAGACGACGTCCTGCGTGGACTCCCCGTCTCCCGCACTCGCATAGATATAGCCGCACAGAAGTCTCGCCGACTGTCCGTTTACCAGCTCCCGCCGGTAGATGTCCTTTCCGGTGGTGATATTGGCTACCATCGCTGTCGAAATTCCTCGGCGAGAGTCGCTATTTTCGCTCCCACAGCGACCAATTCGCGCGTCTCGTTCTCCAATTTATAGAGCAGGGCGAGCGCCTTTTTAGGCGAAAAATGCGCGTGCAATTCCTTTACGATCTGGTTGTAATTCACGCCTATTTTTCTGAATTGGGCGTTGAAAGCGGTCAGCCGCGCAGCGAATTCCATTGTCCCCCGGTCGGATCGTATGACCCGAAACTCATCGCCGAAGACCCGTGCTTTGACGAAAGCGGCCTTCGAGAGCGTGCCCGACTGCTCGAACAACGCGAGGAACCGGGCATATTCCTCGTCCGTGAAGCGCACCATCACGCAATTTTTCGCCGTGTCCGTTTTGGGCGGCCTGCCGCCCCTGCCCCGGACGGGGGCTTTGGTTTGTTCCATGCCTTTCGATTTTTACCGAAGGCCGCAAGGCTCCCGGTGCGGTAA
>OFRY01000505.1_pt1 | contig 24243 bp, 17 predicted proteins | sample 1543171 | NCBI WGS metagenome assembly OFRY01 (sample SAMN04209240, study PRJEB22552) | human gut metagenome | biome: gut; material: feces | host: Homo sapiens | place: USA: Oklahoma | reverse complement strand
AGGCGAAGCAATGGGTGTCCTCATGCAGCAGCATGGCACCCAGGTTGCCGTGGCCCAGACCGACCTTGCGCTGCTCAGCGACAGAGCCGGGGATGGTGAAGGCCTCGAGGCCCTCGCCGATGGCAGCTGCACAGTCGGCAGCGCTCTTCAGGCCGCGCTTAACGGCAATGGCGGTGCCCAGGGTGTATGCCCAGACAGCATTGTCGAAGCAGATGGGCTGGATGCCGCGGATGATCTTATCGCAGTCGATGCCCTTGGCCAGCAGCATCTCGTTGCAGGCGTCGAGGCTCTCAAGGCCGTTGGCCTTCAGGCAGGCCTCGATCTTGGGCATACGGCGATTCTGGGATTCAAAAGTTGCCATAATCTATGTTCCTCCCTCTCTTATTCTTCACGCGGGTCGATGTACTTGACAGCGCCCTGCTCGGCAGAGAAGCGGCCGTAGGTGCCGATGTTCTTCTCGTAGGCTTCCTTCGGGTCCTTGCCGTGACGGATGTCCTCCATCATCTTGCCCAGACGGACGAACTGATAGCCGATGACCTGGTTGTCCTTGTCCAGAGCGGTCTTGAGGATGTAGCCCTCAGTCAGCTCCAGATAGCGGACGCCCTTGGCCTTGGTGGAGAAAATGGTACCGGTCATGGAACGCAGGCCCTTGCCCAGGTCGTCCAGACCAGCGCCGACAGGCAGGCCGTTCTCAGAGAAAGCGGTCTGGCTGCGGCCGTAGACGATCTGCAGGAACAGCTCACGCATAGCAACGTTGATAGCGTCGCAGACGAGGTCGGTGTTCAGTGCCTCCAGAATGGTCTTGCCGGGCAAGATCTCGCCTGCCATAGCGGCAGAGTGGGTCATGCCGGAGCAGCCGATGGTCTCAACGAGGGCCTCCTCGATGATGCCGTCCTTGACGTTCAGCGTGAGCTTGCAGGCGCCCTGCTGAGGTGCGCACCAACCCACACCGTGCGTAAGACCGGAGATGTCGGAAATCTCCTTAGCCTGGACCCACTTGCCCTCCTCGGGGATGGGTGCGGGGCCGTGGTATGCACCCTTGGCAACGGGGCACATGTTCTCCACTTCCTGTGAGTACTGCATGCCTCTCCTCTCTATCGTGTTGGCGTCCCGTCTGGGGGTCGTGGCTGGCGATTGCCGGGCGACCCTTCGAAAGGGACATGACATGCAGCCCCTATAATACCGCGAAATGCACGGAATATTCGGCGAACGGCTCAGTTTTCGTAGCGAGAAGTCCGGAAGTTTTAATTGAAACGGTTTAACTCTATGTTCTGTGGTCGTGAACTTCCGTAGAGGGGGTCCGTCTTGGGCAAGCTTTTGGTCGGCCTTGTAAGTGTTGCAGGGGTTGACCTGTTGCAACGGTGCCGTTCGCCGCCTGTTTACTGCCTTTGGCCGCGCGAGTGTATTGTTTTGCGTGAATGTTTTGATGGCACGCTTCAATCGTGCTGTATTGGATGGCAAGCAGATCCCGGCGAAGGGAGCGCCATGCAGCGCGTTTGGAGAACGGTTACCGGCTTTTACCATGTCTGTGCTCGCGGTGCGGGCAAGCGGCTCATCTTTGAGGGCGATGAAGACCGGTGGGAGTTTTTGGAGCTGATGCGCGAGTGCTGCCGCGAGGAGGGTGTGACGGTTATCGCCTGGTGCCTTATGGGCAATCACGTGCATTTGGTGCTTGCAGATTACGAGGACAGGATGAGCGCTGCGATGCACCGGCTGCTCTTGACGTACGCGCGGCGGTTCAATAAACACACGGGGCGCACGGGCCATCTGTTCCAGAACCGTTTTGACCGGCGCTCGCTCGATACCGACTGGCAGGTGATGGAGGCTATTCGTTCCGTACACGCCGATCCGCAGGAGGCGGGCGTTAGCCTAATCGAGCGTTATCCCTGGAGCAGCTTTGCGGAACATCTGCGCGCTTACGACAGTGATGCGGCAGATGCCACGAGGGGATTTTGCGATCCTTCTTGCGTGCTTGAGCTTTTTGGTTCTGCCGAGGCCTTTGCTGCCTATTCGCTTTCGACGCCCGACGGTAGCGAGCCGGCGCTGTGCGATATGAAAGAGACAGAGTGGGAACGCCACGCCTTTGCCGACAAGATGGCGAAGAGCCTCGGGGTTCCGCTCAATGGGGTTAAAACTGCACCGCCGGCGCAGCGTGATACCGTTATTGTTGGATTGCACGATGCCGGTTTCACGGTGCGCCAGATTGAGCGCTATACCGGGATTGGCAAAAGTAGCGTCTCTCGTATCGTGCGCGCCCGCGCGCGAACGGCGATGAGGGCTGGCGGAAACGTGATGTAGGGTCGCCTGTTCACCGCAGCTGGGGTCGTCCATACGCCGCAACCAGCGTTTAAAAGCTTGGTACGGTAACTGCACTTCTTAATATGCATAGAACAATCGCCATCTTGCATAAAATAACGGCTCAGTCCGGATTTGCCCGTGCCTACCCCCGTCTGCGCCGTGCAATAAACCGAGTTTTCAGCATCGTGGTGCTGTCGGCACCGCCGCAATCTTGCAACATACGGGTCCCGAAGCTATTGATTCTCGCCGTTGCGCCCCCGAAGCACGTGCCTGCGTCCCGTCAGACCGCGATGCTTGTTCTAAAACACAATATATATGCGCCTAAAGACGTTGATTAACGCTTTCGATGTGTATACACACAGCTTGGCGTGCTGAATACTCGCAAAAATGCACGCCGCTCCCTATGGGACCCGTCTGCGGTAGGCGCGAAGCGAGTCGGAGCTTCGCAGAACGGGGCTTGGCGCATTGCTTGGCGGGCCCGGGGCCCTGCCGCAGGCCTTTGGTGCTGTGGAAAACGCCCGTGTTCGCGTCTGGCTGTGAGACAAATGTCAGACGGGGCGCCGGACGCGCGGACTTTGTGCATCTGTGCTCATTAGGAAAAAACAGAGCCGCCCGTATCGGGCGGCTCTGCAATCAAAAACCTTGGATTCGGGGCATACGCTACTGGTTAGCTTGCCCCTCGAGCATGCCGTCGAGGGTGCGCCAGGCGAGCTCGGCGCATTTGACGCGGGCGGGCATGTGCGAAATGTCCTGGAGCTGGGCGGCCTCGTCCAAATCTTCCAGGTCTTCCTCGGAGAGCTGCTCGCCGCGGATCATGGCCAGGAAAAGCCCTGCCAGGCGACGAGCCTCCTCGACCGTCTCGCCGGTGATGAGGTCGGCCATGATGTCGGCGCTGGCCTGGCTGATGGCGCAGCCGTGCCCGGTAAACGAGGCCTCCTCGATCACGCCCTTCTCGACACGCAGCTGCAAGGTGAGCTCGTCGCCACAGCTGGGGTTGATGCCGTCGTGCTCATGCGTGGGGGCATCCATCTCGTACTTATAGTCGGGGTGCGAGTTGTGCTCCATAAACGTGGTGGAGGTGTACAGATTACCCATTGAACGTGCTCCAAACGTGATGCAGGCCGGCGATGAACTTGTCGATGTCGGCCTTGTCGTTGTAGAAGGCCACGCTGGCGCGGCAGCAGGCAAGGTTCTCGACGCCCAGCCAGGTGAGCAGCGGCTGAGCGCAGTGGTGGCCGGCGCGGATGCAGACGCCGTCCATGTCCATGATGCTCGCGACGTCGTGCGGGTGAATTCCCTTGACGTTAAAGCTCACAACGCCGTGGTGGTTGTCCCAGTAGATGGAACCGATGATTTGGACAAAGTCGAGCTGCATGAGTTCGCCCATCAGATAGTGGACGAGTGCCTGCTCGCGGGCCTGGATGTTCTCGTAACCCACCGTGTTGACCAGGTAGTCGAGTGCCGCACCCGTGGCGAAGATGCCGGCGGCGTCCTGCGTGCCGGCTTCGAATTTCTCGGGGACGGGCGCCCAGACGGCGTCCTGCTCGGTGACCGAATCGATCATTTCGCCGCCGGTGAGCATGGGCGGCATGGCGTTGAGCAGGTCCATCTTGCCCCACAGCACGCCGATGCCCATGGGGCCCATGGCCTTGTGTGCGCTAAAGGCAAAGAAGTCGGCTCCCAGGTCGGCCACATCGACCGGCATGTGCGGCAGCGACTGCGCGCCGTCGACGACCAGATAGCCGCCGTACTTGTGGACGAGCTTGCCGAGGTTCTTGACCGGGTTCTCGACGCCCAGCACGTTAGAAACCTGACCCACGGCCAGAATCTTGGTCTTGGGACCCACCTTGGCAAGAACCTCCTCGGTGGTGAGCTGGCCGGTCTTGGTAGGGTAGAGGTAGACGAGCTTGGCGCCGGTCTCGCGGCAGACCTGCTGCCACGGAATCAGGTTGGAGTGGTGCTCCATGATGGTGATGACGACCTCGTCACCGGGCTCGAGCACCGTGGGTGCAAAGCTCTTGGCGACCAGGTTGAGCGACTCGCTCGTGTTGCGGGTGAAGACGACCTCGTTGGCCTGGGCGGCGCCGATGAGGTCGGCGATCTGCTGGCGGACCTTCGCGATGGCATCGGTGGCCTCGACGGACAGCGAGTACAGGCCGCGCAGGGGGTTGGCGTTCATACGCTGGTAGAAGTCGCGCTCGGCGTCGAGCACGCAGGCGGGGCGCTGCGCGGTGGCGGCGCTATCGAGGAAGGCGATCTCGGGGTGCTGCTGGAACAGCGGGAACTGGCCCTTGTAGGGGTTGGTCTCGATGTCCACGGTGGGCCAGCCGCGCGAAGCCTCGTCGCTGGCGTCGAGCTCCATGGGCTCGGGGGCAGTACAGGTGTCGCATTTAACGTGCTCGGTGTCGATCATGCGAGCTCCTCTTCAAAGTTGTCGATCAGGTTGTTGCCTAGGCGGACGACGGCGGCGCGGGTGCGCTCGTCGGTGGTGGAAAGTGCGGCGTCCTCCAGCTTGGCGCGGATGAACAGGTCCTCGGCGGCGTTTTGGTCAAGGCCGCGGCAGGCGAGGTAGAACAGCTGCTCGTCGCGGACGTGACCGATGGTGGCGCCGTGGTTGCCGGCGACGTCGTCCTCGTCGCAGAGAATGACGGGAACGGTCTTGTTGTCGACGCCCTTGTTGGCCAAAAGCACCGTCTCGCGCTCGGTGCCGGTTGCACCCTTGCAGCCGTGCACGAGGTCGATGGTGCCGCGGTAGACCTTCTTGGACGTGCCGGTCAGCACGCCGTTGGCGTCGATCTCGCACTCGGTCTTGCGACCGCGGTGGCGCAGCTCGTAGTTAAAGTCGCGCACCTGCTCTCGGGCGCCCAAGTAATCAGTATCGATGGTGACCTTGGCGGTATCGCCCAGCAGGTCGCCGGCAAGGCCGGTGGCGCTGGCGCCGGCACCCAGAACGGTGTGCTGCACGTTGACGCGCGCGCCCTCGTCCAGGAACAGGCCGGTGTCGTCGAGCGCGATCCAGCTATCGTCGAGCGTCTGCGTGCAGGTCACGTTGGCGGTGGCGTACTCGTGGGCGCACACACGTAGCACGGAGCCCACGACGCCTTGGCCGGCAACGGGGGAGTCCAGGGCTATGCGCAGGTCGAGCGTTGCCTGCGGACGGGCGACGACATCGATGGCGGCGATGGCCGCGGCAGCGTCGACGCCACTCACGCGCACGGTAACCGTGGCGTGCTTGTATGCGGGCACATCGATGACGACGCGCTTGGTGGCGTGGTCGGCCAGGTAGGTGTAGGCAGCCTCGCCCATGCCAGTCTCGAAGGCCTCGGCAGGAGAGAGCTCCTCCTCGAGCTTGATGGCGCCGGCCTGGTAGACGGAGGTGGCGGGCACGTCGAGCTCGGTCTCGGGCGTGATACGGCCGCGGTCGGCGGCATCACCCGGGGCGGAGGCGCGGCGCTCGGGGAAGCGCTCGGCCATGGCGTCCATGGCGGCGTCGAACGCGTCTGCCACGCCAGCAAACTGCTCGTCCAAGCCCTCAACCTTAACGGTCTCGGCGGGAGCGGCGGCAAGCTCGTCAGAGAGCTCGAGCTTGGTCTGGTTCATTTTCAACCAGCCCCAGGTTGCCGCGGGCATCGCGTTGACCTGCTCGAGCGTGGTAGCAGCGGTGTTGGTTTCCTGTTTCATTATCCGATCGCCCCTTCCATCTCGAGCGTGATCAGGTTGTTCATCTCGACGGCGTACTCCAGCGGCAGCTCCTTGGAGACCGGGTTGGCAAAGCCGTTGACAATCATGGTACGGGCCTCTTCCTCCGAGATACCGCGGCTCATCAGGTAGAACACCTTATCGTCGCCGATGCGGCCGATGGTGGCCTCGTGGCCGATGTCGACGTTCTTGGCGCGGATGTCCATGGCGGGGATGGTGTCGGAGCGGCTCTGGTCGTCGAGCATGAGCGACTGGCAGCTCACGGTTGCCTTGGAGCCCTCGGCCTTAGGCGTGGCCACGATGGAGCTGCGGAACGTCTGGATGCCGCCGCTCTTGGAGATGCCCTTGGTCTCGACGGTTGCCGAGGTATCGGGCGCGTTGAGCACGACCTTGCAGCCGGTGTCGAGGTTCTGACCGGCGCCGGCAAAGGTGATGCCGGTAAAGCTCGAGCGGGCGCGGCGGCCGTTGAGCACGCTCATGGGGTAGAGGTAGCCCACGTGGCTGCCGAAGGAGCCGCTGATCCACTCGATGTCGCCGTCCTCGTCCACGCGCGCGCGCTTGGTGTTGAGGTTGTACATGTTCTTGGACCAGTTCTCGATGGTCGAGTAGCGCAGGTGTGCGCGTTTGCCCACAAAGAGCTCCACAGCGCCGGCGTGGAGGTTGGCAACGTTGTACTTGGGCGCGGAGCAACCCTCGATAAAGTGCAGGTCGGCATCGTCCTCGACGATGATGAGCGTGTGCTCAAACTGGCCGGCACCCTTGGCGTTGAGGCGGAAGTAGCTCTGCAGCGGGAAATCGAGCTTGGTGCCCTTGGGCACGTAGACAAACGAGCCGCCGGACCATACGGCGCCGTGCAGGGCCGCAAACTTGTGGTCGGTGGGCGGGATGAGTGTCATAAACTTCTCGTGGATGAGCGGTTCCCACTGCGGATCGTGCAGGGCTTCCTCAATACCGGAGTAGACGATGCCCATCTTGGACGCGGTGTCCTGCATGTTGTGGTAGACGAGCTCGGAGTCGTACTGCGCGCCGACACCCGCCAGGTAGCTACGCTCGGCCTCGGGGATGCCTAGGCGCTCAAAGGTGTTCTTGATGTCGTCGGGCACCGACTGCCAGTCGTGCTTTTGGTCGGTGTTGGGCTTGACGTAGGTGACGATGTTGTCCATGTCCAGGCCCTCGATGGAGGGGCCCCACGTCGGATCCGGGAAGCGGTTGAAGATTTCGAGGGACTTTAAGCGCAGGTCGAGCATCCACTGCGGCTCGTCCTTTTTGGCGCTGATCTCGCGCACGATGTCGGGCGTGATGCCGGCGTCGAGGCGCTCGAATCCCTCCTCGCCATAGGTGAAGTCGTAGAGGCTGCGGTCGATGTCCGCGACCTCGGTGCGGTTCTTGGTCATTGCGTCGCCCCTTTACGCCTGCTGCTCGGCAGCGGCGGCCTCGGCCTGGGCGCGCTGCTCGGCGGCCTCGCGCTCGAAGGTCTCAAAACCGTTCTTGTCGATCCAGGGGATGAGCGAGGCGTCGTCCTCGCGCACGATGTGGCCCTTGACCATAACGTGGACGCGGTCGACATCCAGGTGCTCCAAGATGCGCGTGTTGTGTGTGATGATGAGCATGGAGCCGTCGCAGCTCTTGCGGTAGGCGTCCATGCCGTGGCTGACGGTGGACAGGGCGTCGACGTCTAGGCCCGAGTCGGTCTCGTCGAGGATGGCGAGCTTGGGCTGCAGCAACAGGAGCTGGAGCATCTCGACCTTCTTCTTCTCGCCGCCCGAGAAGCCCACGCCCAGCTCGCGGTTGAGGTAGGCGGTATCCATGTTGAGCTCTGCCGCGAGCTCCTTGACGCGACGGCGGAACTCCTTGCCCTTCATCTCCAGGCCGGGGCGGCCGGCGATGCTGGCGCGCAAAAAGCTCGACAGCGGCACGCCCGGAATCTCGACCGGGGCCTGGAAGCTCAGGAACAGGCCGGCGCGCGAGCGCTTGTCGGTGGTGAGTTCAGTGATGTCCTGGCCGTCAAAGACGATGCGGCCGTCGTTGACCGTGTAAACGGGGTCGCCCATGACCAGGTGGCCGAGGGTGGACTTGCCGGCACCGTTGGGTCCCATCAGAACGTGGGTCTCGCCGGCGGCGACGTTGAGGTTGACGTTGTGGAGGATGGTCTTCTCGTCCACGGAGGCGGTCAGACCTTCGATGGAAAGCAGCGGATTTGCGCTCATGCTGTCCCTCTCTGTATATGGTGTACTCATAGGTGTACTAAACCCTAGGAATCTTCTCGGAATAAAGTTACTATGGGTTCGGCGTTAGTCAAGGGAAAACCCGACTAATCCACTCGACTTTTTAGATGTGGGACATAATAATCAGGCTTGTTTGCCCCGCGTGCATAAGATTTGGGACAAACAAGCCTGGTATTTTGTCTCGGCTACGATGAGAGGGTAGGTATGCTCATTTCTTCTAAGGGCCGCTATGCCCTCCGTCTGATGATCTATATCGCAGCGCTTGGTGACGCCGAGGGCAAGATTGCCCTTCGCGAGGTCGCTGACCGCGAGCATATTTCACAAAAGTATTTGGAGCAGCTGGTTCGTCCGCTCATGAAGGCGGGCCTGCTTAGGAGCGTGCGCGGTAAGGGCGGCGGCTACATGATGGCGAAGGACCCGGCCGAGGTGCGCGCCGGCGACATCCTGCGTGCCGTCGAGGGCAGCACGGCTCCGGTGGCGTGCGATGGCATCGACAACAGCTGCACCCGCAGCGATTTGTGCTCGACCGTCAAGTTCTGGCGCGGTTTGGACGACGTGATCGAAAAGTACGTCGACGGCGTGACGTTGGCCGACCTGGCCGCCGTCCCCGAAATCAACTTTGACATTAAGCTGTAGGGGTGCAAATGGCATCTCTCGACAAGGTGTACAAGCAAATCGAAGTTTTTGCTCGGGAATGTGACGCCGAGAAGGTCGTGTTGTTTGGTTCTCGTGCTCGAGGCGACAACTTGCCCAAGAGCGATATTGACATCGCCGTAGCAGGTTGCCGGGATTTCGGCCGTTTCTCATATTTGATCGAGGAACATCTTGATACTCTTTTAGATGTAGATGTCGTCAATCTCGACGAGTCCCTCTCGCAGCAATTGCTCTATGAGATTGCCAGGGATGGTGTGATTCTGTATGAAAAAATATGAGAACTTTGTTAGCGCCTTGGCGAATCTTGAGGATGCGCCCAATCAGGATCTCAACAATGATTTTGTTCAGAGTGGATTGATTAATAAGTTCAATCTTCAATTTGAACTGAGCTGGAAGCTCCTTAAGCGTCTGCTCGAGTATGAGGGCGCCACGCTTGCCGCGTCGGGGTCTCCTCGTGCCATCGTGAAGGAGTCGTACCGATTCTACGACTTTATTGATGAGGCGGCCTGGCTAGACATGCTCAGAGACCGCAATACGAACGTCCATATCTACGACAACAAGCTCGCTCAAGATTTGATTCAGCGCATCTTGAACGTCTATATCCCCGCTTTCTGTCAGTTGAGGGACGGGCTGATGGAGCGATACGGCGAGCTTCTGATGGCGCCCGACGACCAGTTTGTTTAATTCCTTAAGATTTCGCGGAGGGTTGTTGCCGTTTACCGAGGGGTTGTTGTGCAACAACGGACGAGCTGCAATACTTATTTTTATCTTTGCAAACTGAACTTTAACTACACCAATGCAGGGAGGATCTTATGCAGCCCAAGCATTCTGCTATTGTCGCGGGCCTGACGTTGGCGCTTTCGTTTGGCGCCGTTTCCGCGCCGGCACCCGCCGCTGCCGAGGAGCCCACGCCGGGCGTTGCCTCGGATGCCACCGATATCGATAAGGGTCTCTACACCCAGCAGTCCTTCTCAGGCGTGCTGAGGTCGGTCCAGGGCGTTTCGTTTGTCAACGTGACTCCCGAGATGAAGTACTTTACCAAGTACGAGAGCCATGGTAACTACAACCAGGGCTTTTCGTACGGTGACGGCTATAACGCGTTGGGCTATTACCAGTTCGACCGCCGCTGGTCGCTCATTCCGTTTATGAAGCAGGTCTACAACTACAGCCCCGAAAAATACAGCATGCTCAAGGATGCGATTGATCGCGGCAGCGAGATTTCCAACACGAGCAATGCCATGTACGAGAACGGTCAGCTCACCGAGTTGGGCCGTATTGCGCAGGAGGCCTTCCAGGGTGCTTACAACACCGATTCTGTTGAGTTCTCAGCACTTCAAGATGCTTATGCGTACAACTCGTACTATGCGGTGACCGAGGCGTGGCTCAAGAGCGGCCTGGGTATTGATATTTCGGGCCGCGCCGACTGCGTCAAGGGCATGGTGTGGAGCATTACCAACATGTGCGGCACTGGTGGCTGCAGGGACTTTTTCCGCTGGGCGAATCTTTCCAACGATATGTCCGATCGCGAGTTTGTGACGGCGCTTTCCTACAGCGTGGTCAATAACGTGGCGACCAAGTATTCGAGCCAACCCCAGTATCATGAGGGCTGGAAGAACCGCTACCGCAACGAGCTGAAGGACTGCTTGGTTTATATCGCCGAGGACGAGGCCGCTGCCGCTGCGACGCCCGTGCAGCCCGAGCCTACGCCGGCGCCCTCGCCGACGCCTGATTCGAATGACGGCTCGAGTGACGATGCCAACGATGACAGGATGGATGCGCCCTCGACCGATGCTGACGGTAATGGCTCTGCTGGTGGCGCTATCAACGACGGTTCCACCTCGAACGGCTCCGATTCGAACGGCTCTGCTGCGGGCGATTCGTCTTCAAGCTCTGCCGGCAATACGGGCAGCGCCGCCTCTGGTTCGACCGACGCTGGTTCCTCTGACTCTTCCACTGGCTCGAGCGATTCTTCCGCCGATACTGGTTCTAGCAATGACTCTAACACTGGCGCCGCTTCTGATTCCGATGCTTCCAAGGACGACTCGAATAAGGCGCCGGACGCTCCCGTTGCTTCGCCGGACAAGAAGCCTTCTTTCTCCGTGCAGCTTGGTTCTACGCTGGGCTCTTCGCTGATGGCTGGTGTCAATAACGGCTCGACTCAGAACAAGGACAACTCTGATCAGGTTTCCACGGAAAAGACCGAGGCCGCAAAGGGCGACTCCAAGGACAAGGCTTCCGAGAAGACCAAATCCGATAAGGGTTCTAGCTCTGAGGCGAAGGACGACAAATCCGCTCAGAAGAAGGACGAGAGCAAGACCGAGGGCGAAAAGAAACAGTCCGAAGACGACGACAAGAGCGGTGCTGACAACCAAGTCCAGGAGCAAAATGACTCCAAAACGGTTACCACTACAACCACCACGACCACCACAACCAAGTCATCTGGCGGCAACATGCCCAAGACGGGCGACTTGATCGTGATGGCGAGCCTTGCCAGCGCGAGCTTGGCCACACTGGGTGCTACGTCTATCGTAAGTGGTAAGCATAAGCTCGATCAGCAGAAGAAGGCTTCTGGGGAGGACAGCTCGGAGGAGTAGCCTCTCGGTTGCCAGATAACTAAAGAGTTGGGACGGGGTCCGGTGCGAATGCATCGGGCCCCGTTTTGTTGTGCAACGATTAGTTATGCCCCCTCACACCTCTTGTTGCTACCGTTGCCCGATATGTTCGCGCGGCGTCGTCGGTACGCGCGAGGCGGTCATTACAATTGGCATCGTGCAGCGATTTAGGGGGAACGTTTTGGTGTCTGAACAGGCAAATGTTGATTGTGCTGCTGGCTTTGGCGTGCGCTTGATCGGCTGTGCCGACGATGCGGCTTTGCCCATTGGCATGCACGACTATGCGGAGGCTCTTGGTTGCTGCACGCTGGTCGACAAGACCATGTTTATTGCCGATGTGTTGGACTGCGACGCGTCCGTTGTGGTGTGCTGTCGACCCGAGGGTTTTGGCAAGAGCATGAACTTGTCGATGCTCAGGGCTTTTCTGGAGCGTCCAGCGGTCGGTCGCACCGGTCGGATCTCGTTTGCCGATGCTCAGATTTGGGATGCGGACGGCGGGCGCTATCGGGATGAGTACGCTTGCTATCCGGTGATATCGCTGGACTTTTCTGGCGCTGCGAGGCGTGGCCCCGCTGTTGCCGGCGTCGTGCGCGATGCCCTTTCGGGCGAGTGCGCTCGCTTGTTGGCGCTCTTGGAGGCTCCGGATTTAGCTCGAGATAAGGTGCGTCACGTCGAACGTGTCGCGCGTGGCGTGGCGAGCGCGGACGAGGTTGACTCGGTGCTCGGTGTGCTCATAGAGCTGCTGGAGATTGCCTACGATGAGCAGGTTGTATTGCTCGTTGATGGGTACGATGGGGCGTGCTCTTGCCGTGCGAGCGCGAGGGACGCTTCCGGCGCCGATCCGGCAGATCTATTCGATCGCGTGCTGTTCGACGCCATTGCTGCTGCGCGCGATTCGTTGCGGCTGACGTGTTTGATGGGGGAGTGTCCCGGCCCTGCCGAAGCGGCGCTTTCTTTGCACTGCTGCTCGTATTGTCTGACGACGCCGCTTTCGACCTGGTGTGACCGTTGGTTCGGCTTTTCGGATGCCGAGGCCGAGGCTCTTTTGAATCATGCTGGGCGCGAGGAATACCTGAATGATGCGCGTGAATGGCTCGAGGGGTATCGGTTTGGCAGGGCCTATTGCTCGAGTCCAGAGCGTGTGATCGGTTTTCTGGGCCGAGGCTGCACGGCGCCTGTGCGTGCCGATCTGTATGGATATGCCGATTGCCTGAGTAGGGTAGTTGCCGGGTGGAATCTCGACCGCCTTTCGGTCTTGTTTGATTTGCTCGAGGCCCATGGGTGCGCTGAGGCCCCGCTTTGTTTGGGCACTGCAGAGCCAGATGTCTCGCCTGACGATGGCATGTGGACAGCGCTGTATCTGTCCGGTTTTCTCACGACGGATATGACTGAGGAGCCAGAGCATGGCGATCGCTTCCGTGCTTTGCGATTGCCCAATAACGAGCTTCGCCAGGCCTTGCGTCTAGTGATTATTGAGTGGTTTGAGTGCGCTGCAGAAGACATTCGAGACGTCGATGCGTTTCGCGACGGGCTGTGCCATGGGAACGAGGATACCGTGAGGCGGGCGCTAAGCCGCATCTTGGGAGATGCGGGAATCGGTGCGACCGACCCAGATACACCGCTGCCATATCACCTACTCTTGCAAGGACTCTGCTTTGGATTGCCGGGCTATGCCAATCCTGCTTCGAGGCGAAAGTGTGGCGCGGATCGCTGGGACATCCAGGTTTTTCCTACGGGCGCCGCGTTCGACATAGCCGATACGATCGGTATGCTCGATGAACGTCCGCTGATAACGATCAACATGATGTATGACCCCGGTGTGGATGCGCTGGGCCTGGAATTGCTGGCCGTGCAGGCGCTGCTCGACATAGAGCGCGACGGCATCGACGAAATCCGTGTGCCGCGACCCGGCGTTGGCCGCATGCGCTGGGGGTTTGGGTTTGATGGACAGCATGTGGCTACGGTGTACCAGCGGCTTTAAGCGCTGAGGTGTTTCCGGCTTCCGTTACTCGGTGTCCTTCATGGGTGGCATGGGCTTCCAGTTGGGATCCTTGATGATCTTGCGGGCGTCTTTCATGCCACGGCGCAGCGCCGGAATACCGGTCTTATAGCACTTATCGACCGCAGCCAGGCGAATGAATTCCTTGCAGAAGGTCGCGGCATTGCCCAGGCGGAACAGCATGGGGTGGTAGTCACCGTAGATCTGCATATAGCGAGCGAGGAAGCCTCGGTTGCGCATGATGTAGTAGCGGTTGGTGTCGCTCGTAGAGTTGAGCTGGCGCTTGCCGGCGATATCCCAGTTAGAGACGGCGCGGGCGCGCTTGAGCACCACGTCGGCCACAACGGCGGCGGGGAAGTGCTGGCTGGCCACGTAACCATAGCAGGCATCGTCGCCGTAGATGAAGAATCGCGCATCGGGCAGGCCGATCTTGTCGACCACGCGGCGCGAGAACATGCCGCCCTCAAAGCATAGCTGGTTCATGGCGCGGTAGCCCTCGGGTCCCAGGTCCCACTTGGCGACTGGGTTGGGAATGCCGAGCGAAAGGATGAGTTGGTATTGCCAAAAGAAGGCGCCGCCGTCAAAGTCCAGGCGCGAACCCTGGATGACATCATAGCGGTCGGTCCACTTGGCAAGACGCTCGATGCCTTCGGGGATGACGAGCACGTCGTCGTCCATCACCCAGAACCACTGGGCGCCCAGGTCGTAGGCGCATTTAGTGCCGGCGGAGAAGCCGCCCGCACCGCCGCCGTTTTCGAGCTGCGGGGCGTAGATGACACGGTCGGTGCTGCCCTGCGCGTCGGGCTGCTCGGTGTCGATGCCCCACAGGTTGGCCAGGCGCTCGTTGAATGCGGTGCACATGGTCTCGGTCTCGCGCGAATTCTCGTTATCGACAATCACGATGCGCCAGGGCGTTGCCGTGAGCTCGGTCATGGAGTCGAACAAGTTGGCCAGGAGTTCCTGGCGTTTGTACGTAACGACGACGATGGCGAGCTTATCGATGGGAGCGGGAAGGGTTGAAGGCATGGGGCAATATATCCTTTCACGCGCGGCGCGCATGCGCTGCACGGAAGCTATCGAATACGTCCTTGGGACTGTCCTATTGTAAAGGCTCGGCGCGCCTTAACGGCAAGCTTTGAATAAAACGCAGGAACCTGCCATGGGCCCGCCGCATGACGTGGGGCTGCTTTGCCCGCAAGAGGCTCCATAGATTATATAAACGCCCGTTAGCGCGCTGACCCTTTGATACCATGAAACGACAGGTATTTCCTAAGGAGCACATTTGTCTACTAACGCCTCTGGCAGCCCTGTTCTGTCGCTGCTTATTCCCATTTACAATGTTCAGCGCTACCTGCGCGAGTGTCTTGATTCCGCCCTGGCGCAGACGCTCAAGGATATTGAGATCATCTGCATTAACGACGGGTCGACCGATAACTCGCCGGCGATTATCCGCGAGTATATGGAGCGCGATGGGCGCGTCAAGATGATCGACAAGGCCAACAGCGGCTACGGCGACTCGATGAACCACGGTCTGGAGATGGCGCGTGGCAAGTACGTTGGCATCTTGGAGTCCGATGACTTTATGGCGTCCGACGCACTCGAAAAGCTTGTCTCGGCCGCCGATAGCAATAATGCCGACTTTGCGAAGGCGAACTTTGATTTCTACTGGTCTAAGCCCGAGGAGCGCCGTTCGCTGCACGAGATGTTTAAGGCCAAGGACTGCGGCAAGCCGGTGCACCCGAGCGACACGACGCAGTTCTTTAAGCAAAAGCCGTCGATTTGGTCGGCAGTGTACCGTCGCGATTTTCTTGAGCGCAACGGCATTACGTTCCTGCCGACTCAGGGGGCATCCTTTCAGGACACGTCATTTGCCTTTAAGGTGATCGCGTGCGCCGATAAGGCTGTTTACCTGCATGATGCTGTTTTGTCGTATCGACAGGACAACGAGAATTCCTCGGTCAATTCTTCGGCTAAGGTCTTTTGCGTCAATACCGAGTATGCCGAGATTGAGCGTTGGATTCGAGAGGATTATGCCCGCGACCACGCAAGCGTCGATGTCGCGCGCATGCTCAAGTTCAATCAGCTCATTAAGTACGATTCGTACATGTGGAACTACGTGCGCCTGGCGCCTAAGTTCTATAAGGAGTTCCTGGTGCAGATGGCCAAGGAATTTCAGGCGGCCTTGGACGCCGGGGACTTTTCGCTTGACGACCTCAAGCCGTGGAAGCGCGCAAATCTCGCTGCCATCCTCAAAGATCCTGAGGGCTGGGTTGACGAGCACCCGAGTTTTGCGACGGATGGTGCCTTGGGGCGTGCTAAGTATTACGCCTCGGTTGGAGGCCCAGGCGTGGTTGCTGCCTTCCTCATCGAATCGCTGAGGGGGTAGGTCGGCATGGGAGAGGCCTCGTGTCCTAAAGCTACCATTGTCGTCCCCGTTTACAATTCTGCGCACTCCATTCAGCGATGCTTTGATTCGCTGTTGGCACAGTCCGAGCGCTCGATTCAGGTCGTTTGTGTCAATGACGGATCGACTGATGATTCGTTGAACGTGTTGCACCAGATCGCGCAGGCCGACGACCGTGTTTTGGTGATTGATCAGGAAAACGCCGGCGTTTCGTGTGCTCGAAACGCCGGCATCGATGCCGCCGAGGGCGAGGTCGTCTTTTTTGTAGACGCCGACGATTACATCGACGCCCAGACGGTCGAGCGCGTGCTGCAGGCTATGGAGTCGTCGGATGCCGAGGTCGCCGTTTTTGGTGGCGTCTGTGAGCCCGCCGATGCCGCTCCCAAGCGCGTCCAGCAGCTCATGAGCCCCGAAGCGGGCTCCTTTGGCGCTCGCGATCCTCAGCTGCTGTTCCACGCAAATGCACAGCCGTATGCCTGCCGTGCGGCTTTTTCGCGTGAGCTGCTCAATCGCGAAGGCATTCGCTTCGCCCCCGGTTTGGCTTTGGGCGAGGACGTCGTCTTTCAATTTGCGGCTTATGCGCTTGCCCGCAAGACCGTCGTCATGCCGGACAAGTTCTACCACTACGTGATGGAGAGCGAATCGGCGACGCACGAGTTCAACAGTGCCGAGGCTCGCGCCAAAAAGCTTGACGCCCACATGAGGATGCTCGAGGAGGTCTTGGAGGACTGGGCGGCCTACGGTCTTTTGGACCTGTGTCCCGGTGAGCTGATCACCTGGTTCTTGGACCTTATCGTGTTTGATTTGGCGCGCTTGGATTCCGATGACTTCCATCGCGTGGCGGCTCGCGTCAACATGGACCTCACGATGTTTTTGGGAACTGAGTGGGCGGATATGCCTGCTAAGGGCGCCGTTCGCCGTGTTGCCCACAAGCTCGTTGCGGCGACCTCGGGCGTTTCGATGGCAGACGCCGCGCTGTTCTATCTTTCGACTCGCGGTCTCAAAGCCTGCCTGGAGCGCTTTATCTAATTCCAAGCGCTGTCGCCCGCCGTAACTCGGCTGCTAAAATAACCCTGTTACACGCTATTCAACAGGAGGTTCTCTTGCAGAACTCTGATACCCCTAAAGTTTCGCTGCTTGTTCCCATCTGCAATGTTGAGCGCTATCTGCGCGAGTGCCTCGATTCCGCCGTTGCGCAGACGCTCAAAGACATTGAGATCATTTGCATTAACGACGGTTCTACCGATAGTTCGCCGGATATCATCCGCGAGTACATGGAGCGCGACCCCCGTGTAAAGATGATCGACAAAGCCAATAGCGGCTACGGTGACTCGATGAACCGCGGCCTGGAGATGGCGCGCGGTGAGTACGTTGGCATCCTTGAGTCCGACGACTTTATGTTTGAGGATTCGCTCCAAAAGCTGGTTGCCAAGGCAGACGCCGAGCACGCCGATGTGGTGAAGGGCGACTTCTATCTGTACTGGTCCACGCCCACCGAGCGCCGCGAGCTGTTTGGGATCATCGACGAGCATATGACGGGTGCCGCGTATCGCCCCGTCGACCGCCCGGGCATCTTTTACCGTAAGCCTTCCATTTGGTCGGCCATCTATCGACGTGAGTTTCTCAACGCCAACCAGATTCGCTTCCTCCCTACGCCGGGCGCCTCATATCAGGATGCGGGTTTTAACTTCAAAGTTTGGGCGTGCGCTCAGCGGGCTGCCTTTATTGCGGACCCAATCCTTTGCTATCGCCAGGATAACGAGAAGAGCTCCGTTAATTCGCCCAACAAGGTATTTTGCGTGTGCGACGAATACGCCGAGATGCAGCGCTTTTTGGATGAACGTCCCGAGCTCAAGGTTCAGCTCCAGGGCATTTTAATGCGCATGAAGGTCGATACGTATCGCTGGAATGACGAGCGTCTGGTCGATGAGCTGCGCGAGCAGTTTTGGGAGAAGGCTTCGCCCGAGCTCAAGGCCGATTGGGATGCCGGTCGCTTTGATCTGTCGCTGTTCGATCCGCGCGGCGAGACCGACTTGCGCCTGATGGTCAAGTCGCCCCGTGCTTATATCGATTCGCGCTTTGACTTTAAGAAGCCCGGCAAGCTCAATACGTTTAAGCACTACTTTAAGATTGGCGGCCTGCCGCTGGTCTGGCGCGTGCTGACGTATCAGCGCACCTACGGCGATAATCCGCATCCCGATGACGTGCCGGCCGCACAGTAGGAGCACTTGGCTATGACTACCCCCAAGATTTCCGTTGTCGTTCCCATCTATAAGGTGGAGGAGTGCCTGGCCTGGTGCCTGGACTCCTTGCTTGCGCAGGACATGCCCGATTGGGAAGGCGTGCTGGTCAACGATGGCTCGCCGGACGGTTCGCGCGATATTGCGGCTGCCTATTGCGAAAAGGACGCGCGCTTTACGCTGGTCGATAAGCCCAACGGCGGCCTGTCGAGCGCGCGTAATGCGGGCATCGCCGCGTCCACGGCGCCCATCGTCGCGTTTTTGGATTCCGACGACCGCTTTACGCCCGACGCGTGCCGTGTGATCGTCGGTGCCTTTGAGCGTGAAGACTGCGACGTTTTGACCTTTGGCGCGAACCCGTATCCGCTGGAGGCGGGGTATCCGTGGCTTAACTATGTGTTGAGCCCGCGCGATGTGTCATTTGAGGGCTATAGCTCCGACCTGCTATTTAAGGAGGCGTCTCGTCCCTTTGCGTGGCGCACCGCTTGCAAGCGCGATTTTTTGCTCAACAACGGGATCGTTTTCGATGAAACCGTCAAGTATGGCGAGGACCAGGTCTTCGACTTTGCCGTGTACGGTCGTTCGTGTAAGACCGCGCTTATCTCGAACAAGCTGTACGACTATCGCGTGGCGCGCAAGGGCTCGCTCATGGACACCATGCGCTACGACGACGAGACGCGTCTTCTGGAGCACGTGAAGATTTACTCCGCGGTGCTGACTGACTGGCGGCGCGACGGTCTCGATGCTCAGCATGCCGAGGACCTGGCATATTTCCTGTGCGATCTGGTGCTGTACGACGCGCTCAGGTTGCTGGGTTCGGACTGCGGCAAGGTGATCGCTGCCGTGGCGGCAGTGCTTAACGGCTCTGCTGTAAGTAGCGATGCCGCGCTCGCACAATGCGCTCCTGCTGTCGCCGCCATGGTGCACGCTGCGCTCGCCGATAAAACCCCTAGCGCCCGTGCGTGCAAAAAGCTCATGTTCGATTACGATGTCTTGAGGTTTGGACGCCTAGGTGCGTACAAGCGTATGGCCGCGAATGCCCTGGGAAAGCGAGAGGTGTAGATGAGTATCAAGCGTTTGGCGCTTTGCCGCAGCCAGGGTCGCCTGTTTGTGCTGCTTCGTTTTGCCGGCAAGGATGTCGCGGAGATTATTGAGTGCGAGGGCTCCCAGGCTTTTGCCCACGCGACGACCAATGGTGCCAGCGTGCCGTCGTTGGCGCTGCCGATCGATCATGGCCGCGTGTTGGCGCTATGCCCTTCAGTTGCGGGCTACGAGCGCGAGCTTGCCGTTTTGGTGCTGCCGTTTTTGGATGGCTCTGCAATCGATGTCGACTTTGCATCCAGTGGCCAAAAGCTCGGATCCATTCGCCTCGATAGCCGTATGGCTAAGCTGGAATCCAAGATCAACTACAAGGCAAAGCCCGTGCTGTGTGCGCTTATCCGCGATGCGCAGCGCGGCGAGCGCTGCGGCCGCTACGAGATCGATGCCGTCCGTTATCTACCGGCCGATTCGGGTGCTGTGTGGCGCTACGAGGTCACATGGGCGGGAGACTCCCAGTGCACGCCCCAGCTTGAGATACTCGATACGCATATGAATGACATCGATGCCACGGTTCATATGTTTGAGTCGCAGGTCGACGTGCCGCAGCAGAACGGATGCCGCGTCAATAAAACGTATCTGAGCGTGGAGATGCCCGAGGACATTCGAGACTTTGTCGCGATTGCAACTGATCCCGTGGGCCAGATCCAGAGCGGTTTTTGCGCCATGGATGGCCGCCTGTACAACGGTATGGTCGACGACAGCTGGAACCGCATGAAGGATGCGCGCGCGGATGATGCGGCCTATCGCCGTTGGTTTGAGCAGCATCGCGCAAAGCCGGGCGACTTGGCGTGCCAGCGCGTCGCCGCGGCAGCATTCGCCTACAGGCCTCTCGTGAGCATTGTGGTGCCGTGCTATAAGACCGATCGGGTTTACCTGCGCGAGTTGCTGGATTCGGTGCTTGCCCAGAGCTATGACAACTGGGAATTGCTTCTGATGGACGCCTCGCCCGAATGGGATGCGGTGGCCAATCTTGCGGCTGCCGCTCACGACGAGCGCGTCCGTCGCATCGAGCTGCCCGGTAACGGCGGCATCGTGGTCAACACCAACGCAGGTATTCAGCAAGCGACGGGCGACTACATCGCGTTCTTGGACCATGATGACATTCTGGAACTGGACGCGCTGTTCCGCTATGTTGCCGCTCTGAACAAGGGCGCCAAGGACGAGCGCCCTCAGGTCCTGTTCTGCGACGAAGACATGTTCCAGAAAACGGGGGAGTGGGGCCAGCCGGTCTTTAAGACCAAGCTCAACGTTGACCTGCTCTATAGCCATAACTGCGTGACGCATTTTCTGATGGTGGAGAAGGCGCTCATCGATCGCATTGGCGTGTCGCCGGAAGACGTTGCGGGTGCCCAGGATTACGACCTGACGCTCCGCTGTCTTGCGGCGGGCGCGCGCTTTGAGCACGTTGCGCACGTGCTGTATCACTGGCGCGTTCACCCCGGCTCAACCGCCGACGGTTCTGCCGATAGCAAGCCATATGCCATCGAGGCCGGACGCCTTGCACTGCAGCGTCACTTTGACTCGCTGGGTGTTCATGGAACGGTCGAGGAGTCCGAGACGCCGTTTGTCTACCGCATGCGCTATGCGCTGCCGGAGCCTGCGCCGCTGGTGAGCATTGTGATTCCCACCAAGGACCACGTTGAGACGCTCGACGCCTGCGTGATGTCGATCGCCCAGAAGGCCACGTATACCAACTACGAGATCGTCTTGGTAGAGAACAACAGCGAAGACCCGGAGACCTTTGCGTATTACGAAAACCTCCCGGAGCGCGTAGCCGCTGCGTCTGGTGGCAAGGGTGTTGCGCGCGTCGAGTGGTGGCCGGGCGAGTTCAATTACTCCCAGATCATCAACTTTGGCGTTAAACATGCCAAGGGCGACTATCTGCTGCTGTTGAACAACGATACCGAGGTTATAAGCCCGGACTTTATCGAAGAGATGATGGGCTATCTGCAGCGTCCCGATGCGGGCGTGGTGGGCGCCAAGCTCTATTTTGCCGATCATTTGGTGCAACACGCTGGCATTGTGGTTGGCGTGCGTGGCGCACTTGCCCATGCCGACCAGGACTTCTCGGCAAAGCGTGAGGGATACCTTGCCCGTGCTGTGCGTCCGGGCAACTTTAGCGCCGTAACGGGCGCCTGCCAGATGGTTCGTCGCGACGTGTTTGAGCAGGTCGGAGGATACAACGAGGAATTCGCCGTCGGCTTTAACGACGCGGACTTTTGCCTGCGCGTTTGGGAGGCGGGCTACCGCACCATCTTTACGCCCTATGCCGAGCTGTTCCACTACGAGTTCACCTCGCGCGGCAGGGAAGAGGCCAACGAGGAAAAGCTGCGCCGCTGGAAGCGCGAGCAGGCGCTGTTCATGCAACGCTGGCCAGAGTTCTTCCTCGACGGCGATCCGTGGTTGGGGCCGAACTTATCCGCTGAGAGCGAGTATTTCTCGGCCTAAGGCAATGGTTTTAGGAAGTCCTAAATTATCTTTTGGTATGAGCTTGGAAGAAAACAGCGTTGGACTACTTACTAAGATAAATAACGAAAGCTCGATACTTTCGCGATAAGTTTATACAAGCTTATACAGCTCGATATTATCCGATATAGTCTGCGATAATTATTTAAACGATGATTGGCTGTTAATCGATTCCCTAGAAAGGCAAACAAGTGAGCGCCATAGCATTCCATAATCCGTTTCGTCCCACTGCCGGCGCTGAGCCTCCGCGCATAATTGGTCGTGATGATATCGCCCTTGAGTTTACCGAGAGTTTGAATGCGGGAATTGGTGCACCTGCGAGGCTCATGCGCATTGCTGGACCGAGGGGCTCCGGAAAAACTGTTTTGCTCTGTGATCTTAGGGATCGTGCGCGAGAGCTTGGATGGAAGACCGCTATTGTTTCTGCTGGCCCTAACCTATTGCTGGACTTGAGGGATCAGGTTGCTGATTCTTCCCTTGCGGCCAATGCTTCGGTCGGCGTAAACGCCGGCTTTGTTTCTGCGAAAGTCGATGTTGCACCCAAAGAGTCGAGCCTTAGAAAGTTGCTGAGTTCGACAGCGAAGTCATCCAAGGGTCTTTTTATTGCCATCGATGAGGTTCAGGACGCTCCGATTGACGATATGCGTGCCATTGCGTCTACGGTTCAGCTTTTGATAGGGGAAAAAGTAGATATTGCACTTGCCTTTGCCGGCTTACCCGCCGGTGTTATGGATCTTATTAACGGTAAGGCACTTACGTTCTTGCGCCGTGCCCTCCCCGAAGATCTGGCGCCTATCAACCAGGTGGAGGTAGCGCTCTCTATGGGCGATAGCTTTGTCGCGACTGGCTTGACCATAGAGGACAATCTCCTGTCGAGAGCCGCTAAGGCCACTAAGGGCTATGCCTATCTGGTGCAACTGGTCGGTTATTCTATTTGGCAGCGCGCCAACTTGCATCGTGCCAAAAGTGCCATTGTGAGCGAGCGCGACGTCACCGAAGGCATTGCGCTGGCAGAGGCTCGTTTTCACGATGTTGTTCACGAGCCCGCGATTTCTGGACTGGGGTTCAACGATATCAAATACCTTTTGGCCATGTGCGAGGATAAACAACAGTCCAAATCATCCGAGATTGCTAAGCGCATGGGTAAAAAGACCAATGAGGTCAGCTCCATTAGGGCAAAATTGCTACAAAGAGAGGTTATTCAGGCACCACAGAGGGGCTACGTGCAGTTTGCCGTGCCGGACCTAGATATCTATCTGCGAGAGAATGCCGAGGAGATTCTCGAACGGTTCTAGGTCGAGGTATTATTAGGTTTTGATTTTTACTTGGGAGCATTATGGTAAAAATGCGAGATTCCCGTATCGAATTACTTCGCATTGTCCTTATGTGGACGGTAATGGCTCAGCATTTTGTTGTTCACAACGCTGATTCTGTTTCCGTATTTCCTGATTCGTTTACTAGGTTTTTCTACAATATCTTTTTCTATCCAATTGGAAGAACTGCGGTCGGCTGCTTTGTTGCCATAACAATCTGGTTTGTTGCGGGGAAAGTCGAATACTCCATAAACAAGGCTGTTAAACAGATAGCTTCAATCGAAGGCACGGTTCTCTTTTATAGTATTGCGCTGGGCTTTTTCTTCATGCTTCGCGGCGATATTCAAGTAAGTCCAACCAATTTGATAGATATTTTTGCACCAACTCTTACTGGTTCTAGTTGGTGGTTTGTAACCGTCTATGCTTGGCTTGTATTTTTGCTGCCCTTTATACTTCCGGCTTTGCATGCGTTGGGCCAGAAACTACATCGGTATCTAGGAGTTTTTCTGGTCTCTGTCTTTGGATTCCTGCGTTATGTGCCGCTCTTTTGGATTCCCATCGACGGGCTACTAGTAGATTTTATTATAATTTGCGTTGTTGTTTGCTATATTCGCTGGTATGTAGACTTGTCAATAGTGGATATGCGGCTCCTGGTTGCTTGCTGCATTGCTTCCTTTGTGGGAGTTGCAATCTCGTTTTACGGTCAATTCCATTTTGATGGCTTGCTGGGCTCGACCTTTGCGAATTTGTATAGCGGTTTTTTCGGTTCACCGGCGTCTATTTTTTCGTTAGCTATAGCAGTTTCGGTCTTATTGGTCGATTTAAAGATGCCGCATTTTTCCTCCCGTTTCATTAACGCTGTAGCGAGGCTTTGTTTTGCTACTTATCTTATTTCTGACTATGCGCCTATCCGAAGTTGGCTTTGGAGCTCGCTGTTTCCCTTTACGCGTGTCGGCGTTGGACTGGGATTATTGCAGGTGCTTCTGGTTCCAACGGCTGTGTTTGCGATTTGCTTGATGCTGGAGGGTCTCAGGAGGCTCTTGGTTAGTTTCATCATGCGTTTTATCGGCCCTTTCGATTTGTTAAATAAAGCTTCGAACTAAATTTAGGCTCTTGCCATTTTCTACCGCATGCGTGATTTGCCGACGATCCCTCTACGCTGGTGGTGGAACGATTGGGTGAGTCCTAGGCCCTTTCGACACCACCTATATTGCGAATCAGCACCGCCGCCC
>OFRY01000498.1_pt1 | contig 24508 bp, 10 predicted proteins | sample 1543171 | NCBI WGS metagenome assembly OFRY01 (sample SAMN04209240, study PRJEB22552) | human gut metagenome | biome: gut; material: feces | host: Homo sapiens | place: USA: Oklahoma | reverse complement strand
CAGTTATCTGTCATCGGATCAGGCAATCCGGGAAGCGGAACTGTATTATACACAGTTGGAAGCTAATCTGCAGGAGCGGATTAACAACATGGAGTCTGAAGAACCGGGACATGAGGAATATCGATATAACATCGGACCTATTGAGCATGATCCGTTTATCCTAATCAGTTATCTGTCAGCAAAGTATGAGGAGTTTACTTTTGAACAGGTCAAGCCTGAACTGGATGCATTGTTTGCAGAGCAATATCATCTGACTACTGAAGCAGTCAATGAAACTGTGACAGAGACAGCAACAGTAAGAGTTGGAGAATCGTTGGGACAGGTTGTAACAAGCGGATATTGTAACTGTCCAATCTGTTGTGGTATTTGGAGTGGAGGACCGACTGCCAGTGGAGCATATCCAACAGCCAATCATACCTTAGCAGTAGATGCTTCCAATCCGTTTGTTCCAATGGGAACAAAGGTGGTCATGAATGGTGTCGAATATACGGTAGAAGATACCGGAGCTTTCGCAAGATACGGTGTACAGTTTGATGTCTATTATGACAGTCATGCGGCAGCATCCGCACATGGTCATAAGACCTGGGAATGCTATCTGGCAGATGATAATGGAAGCCAGGAAGTGGAAGTGACCAGGACAAGAGATGTAGATGTGCTGAATGTCACCTTAAATAGTGGAAACCTGATGTCAATCTGTCAGGACAGGCTGGGATTTTTCCAGAAAGAACTGTTCAGTGCCTACAACGATACAAAAGGCAACTTGCAGATGTTTGCAACACCGGTTGATTTTAACTGGTACTCCAGTGTGACCAGCTATTATGGATACAGGATTCATCCAATATCAGGAGCAAATCAGCTTCATAATGGTATGGATATCGGAGCACCGGAGGGAACAAAAGTGATGGCAGGACTGACCGGAACAGTTACAACTTCTGCTTATAACGACAGCTATGGAAATTACGTCATTATCAAAGACAGAAAAGGTTATGAACTGCGGTATGCACATTTAAGCAGCCGGAGTGTATCTGCAGGAGCATCCGTCACGAAAGGTGATGAGATAGGTCTTGTAGGAAATACTGGTAATTCCACAGGAAGCCATCTTCATATTGAACTTCTGAAAAATGGAGAGCGGTTAAACCCGATCTTTTATCTGGAAACTGGAGAAGGAGCAGGCTTTGGCGGCAATGAATATACCAGTGAAGCAGCACAGCGTTTGTTAAATGAAGCAGCGAGATATCTTGGAACACCATATGTATGGGGTGGATATTCCCCAAGTGGATTCGATTGTTCTGGATTTGTAAGCTACTGTCTGACAAACTCTGGTGTAAGGAATACAGGAAGACTAACAGCACAGGGACTGTACAACATTTGTACACCAGTATCCCAGTCGGAGGCACAGCCGGGAGATTTGATTTTCTTTACTGGAACTTACGACGCAGGGGAGCCGGTAACGCATATCGGAATCTATGTAGGCAATGGTCAGATGATCCATTGTGGACATCCGGTGCAGTATACGTCCATCAATTCCCCATACTGGCAGAGCCATTTCTATGGATTCGGACGATGGTAAGAAAAAAGGGCGGCTGTATCAGCCGTCCGGAAAGGAGAAGCGATGAAAAGTCTTGAAAAAGCAACGGCGGATTATGAGAAAGCCAAAGAGAAAATGGAAGCCTCCAAAGCCAGATATGAAGCAGATTTAAAGCGGTTCAAGGCTGCGGAGATTGCAAAAACAGAAGCGGAAAATCTGGAAATTGTAAGAATTATCCGTGCAATGGATATGAGTATTCCGGAATTGGAAGCTTTCAAAAAGAGAATGAAAAATGAACTGCCCGGCAGGGTAGAAATACAGAAGGAGGAAACAAAAGCCGATGATGAATCTGGAAAAAATGAAACAGAAGAAGAGAACAATTACTAAAAGCAGGGTAAAAAAGAGCTTGCTTGCAGCAACGACATTTCTTTGCCTGACAACACCTTTGCTCCAGACACAGACTGCTTATGCAGCTGAGAATACCACGCCTGCAATCACGATTGAGAAACCGGATGGCTGGAAACAGGGAGAAACAACCATTGCTGTTACGGTAGATGCCAGTCATATGCCGGAAGGTTTCTCAATAGCAAAGATTGAAGCAAAAGCAGGAAAAGATGGAAGCTGGCAGGATGTAACCGGAAGTGGAAGTATCACGATCACTGGAAACCAGACAGTGTATGTGCGTGTGACAGATGGTGAGGGGAAGGTCTATGAGCAGAATCGCTCTATTAAGTGTTATGACACGGAAAAGCCTACACTCTCTGCTTCCCTGACAGATGGTGTGCTGACGATTCAGGGGAATGATACAGTATCAGGGATTACTGCAGTAACAGTCAATGGCACCACTTATACAGACTTGAAGGATGGAATGCTGAGAGTGCAATTGACACAGAAAGATTTTACTACAAAACAGATTGAGATTACGGTAACAGACGGTGCCGGAAATACGTCTGAAAAGTATGTGTTACAGAATCCTTATTATGAATGGGCAAAGAAGCAGGCAGAGAAACAGAAAACTTCCATTGACAGTAATGGTGCAATGGCAACCACGACCAGTGCAGATGCAACTGGGACTGAGAAAACAACGACTTCACCGCTTCCGCAGGATGCACAGGCTTCTGAGCCGACAGATGCAAAAGGAACCGTGGATGATCGGACAGTGACAGGTATTGAGGAACAGCTTAATAAAGAAGGCGAGACAGCAGATTCTGTTACTAAAACAGCTACGGAAGGCACAAAAGAGTTTTATACCATTTCAACTAAGAGTGGTAAGATTTTCTATCTGATTATTGACAATTCAAAATCTCAGGATAATGTGTATTTTCTTACAGAAGTCAGTGAAAAAGATCTGATGAACTTCACACTTTCTGATTCGGTGACACTTCCGGAAGTGGATACGGTTTATGCAGAACCAGAGAAAAAAGCAGAGGAAGAAAAACCGGAAACGACAGAGACAGATGAGAAAGATAAGGTAGAGGATGATATTCAGATGCCTGAAGATAAAAGTCCATTTGGAACGTATCTTTTGATTGCACTGGTTGCAGTCGGAGCTGCGGCAGGAGGATATTACTTCAAAGTCTATAAACCAAAACATGAATATGATGACGAGGATGAGATGGAAGAGGATGAAGATGAATCCGAAGATTCAGAGTCAGAAAAACGGGAAGTAGATGATGCAGATGAGCAGGAAGAAAGTACAGAACCGGAAATCCTGAGAGATGAAGATTTTGACGATAATGTGCTGGAAGATGAAGAAGAGGAGGAAGGGCGATGATTGAGTGCGGAATAAGAAATATCAGATTATATACGCTGATCCGCCTTGGCAGTATAACAGGAAGGCGGGGCAGGGAATTGCCGCAGACCATTACCCGACCATGAGTTTGCAGGAAATCTGTGATCTTCCAGTTGGAAAATTAGCGGATAAAGATTGTGTTTTATTTCTCTGGGTCACTTTTCCACAGCTGAGAGAAGGATTAAGTGTGATTCAAGCATGGGGATTTCAATACAAGACAGTAGCGTTCGTGTGGGTAAAGAAGAATAAAAAGGCAGATACTTTGTTTCTTGGTCTGGGACACTGGACAAGGAGCAATGCTGAAATTTGTTTGCTTGCAACGAAAGGGTCTGTTCATAGGAAATCAGCATATGTTCGACAGATTATTTTATCACACATTGAAAGACACAGTAAAAAACCAGATGTGGCAAGAGATAGAATTGTTGAGCTTATTGGTGATGTACCGAGAATAGAATTATTTGCACGACAGACAACACCTGGGTGGGATGTCTGGGGAAATGAAATACAGTCAGATATAGAAATGAAAAGTGAGGAAGAAATAGAATGAAAGCATTAGTGATTGCAGAAAAGCCATCGGTTGCGATGGCACTGGCTTCCGTGCTTGGAGCCAGAACAAGAAAAGATGGCTACGTGGAGGGAAACGGTTATATCGTTTCCTGGTGCGTAGGACATCTAGTTGGATTATGCGATGCATCGGAATACGATGAAAAATATAAAAAATGGAGATATGAAGATCTGCCGATTGTGCCGGAATGTTGGAAACACAAGATTTTGGAGGGCACAAAGAAGCAGTTCGGAATCTTAAAGAAACTGATGAGAGATTCCAAAGTAGATGAGGTGATCTGTGCTACTGATGCAGGACGTGAAGGTGAGTTAATCTTTCGTTTGGTGTATGAGCAGGCAGGATGCAAAAAGCCGATGAAGCGGCTCTGGATCTCATCTATGGAAGAACAGGCAATTAAAGATGGATTTGCGTCATTAAAAGACGGTTCGTGTTATGACAGTCTCTATCAGTCAGCACTTTGCAGGGCAAAGGCAGACTGGCTGGTGGGAATCAATGCGAGCCGTCTTTTTTCCGTTCTGTATAACCAGAATCTGAAAGTTGGAAGAGTACAGACACCAACACTTGCCATGATCGTGGATCGAAATCAGAAGATCAAGGAATTTACCAAAGAAAAATATTATATGGCTCATATCAAGTTTGATGATATGGATGCAGTTACAGAGCATTTTCAGAAAAAAGAGGATGCAGATAAAGTGGCTGCGGATTGTGCGGAGCGTATGTGTGAAGTAGAGAAGGACGATGTGAAGGAGAAAACAGTTCGTCCACCGAAGCTCTATGATCTGACAACCTTACAGAGGGAAGCCAATCGAATGTTTGGTTATACCGCACAGCAGACGCTGGATGCCGTGCAGGAGATGTATGAGCAGAAGCTTGTCACTTATCCGAGAACAGACAGCCAGTATCTGACAGATGAGATGGGAGAAAGCACAGAAACTCTGATTCAGATGTTACTTGGGGAAATGCCTTATGCTGAAAGCCTGGAATATCAACCGGACGTGAGTAAGGTATTAAATTCAAAGAAAGTATCTGATCACCATGCAATTATCCCGACCATGGAAGTAGCAAAGGCAGATATAGGTAAACTGAAAGAACGAAACTGCAAGATTTTGTATCTGATCAGTGCCAGGGTACTGACAGCAACCGCAGATCCTTATATTTATGAAAGCCATAAATGCCAGATTACCTGTAATTATCATACGTTTTATCTCACGGCAAAGAAAACAAAGCAGGAAGGATTCAAGGCAATCGAAAATAAAATGAAACAGTTCTTTGGCGTAAAGAGTGAGAAAGAAGAGCCGGAGCTGGATATCTGGGCAGGTAAGCATTACGGTCCTTGTGATTCTTTTGTATCGGAACATTTTACACAGCCACCGAAACAGTACACAGAAGATACCCTGCTTTCTGCGATGGAACGTGCTGGGAATGAAGAACTGACCGAAGATACGGAAAAGAAAGGACTTGGTACTCCGGCAACAAGGGCAGCAATCATTGAAAAACTGATTCAGTCTGGTTTTGTGAAAAGGGAAAAGAAAAATCTGGTGCCGACAGATGATGGCAATGTACTGATTACGGTTTTGCCGGATGAGATTAAATCTCCGAAGATGACAGCAGAGTGGGAAATGGCATTGAATCACATTGCCCAGAATACAGAGACAGCAGATGAATTCCTAAATGGGATTACAGAGCTGATGCAGGAACTGGTTGCCAGATATCAGGGGATTTCAGAAGAGAAGAAAAATCAGTTTCAGGGAAAAGCAAAAGGAGAAGTCATTGGCAAATGTCCCCGTTGTGGAGCTGATGTCCGGGAAGGAAAAGTAAACTTTTACTGTTCTGACCGGAATTGTGCTTTTACCTTGTGGAAGAATGATAAATTCCTTGCAAGCCAGGGGAAAAAGATGGATAAGACGACAGCAAAGAAGTTCCTGTCTAAAGGAAAAATCCATTATAAGGATCTGGTATCAAGAAAAACAGGGAGACAGTATGAAGCAACTGTGGAAATGGTTGATCCCGGCGAGGGAAATGTGCAGTTCAATCTGAGTTTTCCGCAACGATAAGTAGTGTATTGCAGGCAGTCTAAGGACTGTCTGTTTTAATACAAATATTATGAAAGAGAGGATCTTAGCATGAAGAAAAAAGGTAATTTTAGAAAAGTAGTATCTGGCTTGCTGGCAGGCATGACAATGCTTAGTACAGTGCTGTCTCCGATGACGGCATATGCAGCGGAGATCCGGCCAGAGGAAAAACCTCCACTTTATGAGGAAGTGAAAGACCTTCTGGATGAAGATGAGGTGGTGACTGCCAAAGATTATGAAATCGAAACAGGCAGTGTATTTGATGTGAAATCAGACTACACAGGACTGGAAATCAAGGATGATAACAAGGTCAAAGTCACATTTGAGGAAGCAAAGAACAAAAAGAATGAGGATTTTACGACAGATCATGCGGACACTTACAAAGCGGTCTATTATGTGGAACCGGTAAATCAGGAGCATCCGAAGTATCAGATCAGCCGAAAGCTGATTGTGCGTGAGAAAGAAACAGAAGTGCAGACAGAAACTGCAGGGAGTGAAGCAGTAACCGAATCTGAAACAGCTGGCAGTGAACAGCAGACAGAAGAAGCGGAGGATTCAGAATCAGACTCGGAAATTACCGATATTGATGCTGATGAATTTGATGATTTAGTAGAGCAGGCACAGAATCAGGATACCTATGATGAAGAATCCGGGTTAGAGCTTCACGATGTTTTGGAACAGGCAGGAGACGAAGGTGTGGATCTTGATTCTATGGAAGAGGGAGAGATTGCAACATTTGAAGCAGTTTCGGCTTATTCAGCAAGAAGTACACAGCAGGTAACAATTGAAAAAGGACCACTGTATAGATATGCAGATTATAATCTTGGAACCTATCTGACAGAGCCGTACTATATCAGCTACGGAAGCGTCAGAGCAACTGCGTATTGTGTACAGCCGGCAAAACCAGGACCAGGATCTGGAAATTATACAATCACAAAGATCGGGGACAATCAGGCGTTAGCAAAAGTGTGTTATTACGGTACAGATGCCGCAGGAAGCGAAAGTTTTTTTGCGAATAAACACACGGATTTTTCAGAAGGAAAAAGATTCATCATTATTCACATGGCTGCATCTTATGCCAATGGAAGCAGTGATGCATTCTATGGAACAAATGCTACAGGCGAGGCTTTGGCAAAAGAACTCTATAATTATTGTGCAAATAAGCCGGAAATACCAGATGTAGCGATGTCATTTTCCAAACCGAATGTAAAAGCTTATGTAGATGGAAATGTTCAGAGAACGGAGAACATTAAGTTCAATGCATCTTCCCAGCAGAAAATCACAATGGACTTACCAAAGGGAGTGAAGCTTTATAATGTATCTACTGGAAATGTAAGTGCGGCAGGTGCAAGCGTAACAATTGGAGGCGGAACCACGTTTTATCTTTCAGCTCCTCTGACACAGACAAGAGATGTAAGTGCTACTTTTTCTGCAAAAATGAAGGGAAGTATTACAAAAGATTATTCAGCATATAAACTGACTACGAATGCAAGTGTTCAGGATCTGGCATTTGTGTTTGGAGAAGGTGTCGCTGATGAAAAATATGTAAGCTTAAAGGTGTCCTGGATTGAACAGGCTACGATCGAAATCGTAAAGAAAGACGATACAGCGGATGTCAATCTTGCAGGTGCAGTATTCGGTGTATACAGCGATGAGGCTTGTACAAAGCTGATCACTCAGATGCCGGCAACAGATAAGAATGGAAAATCTTCTGTTACGATCATCAAGACACAGGATACTGTTTATCTGAAAGAGATCACCGCACCACAGGGATATGTGGTAAATGCAACGGCAACAAATGTAAAACTGGTAGCAAGTAAAACCTCATCGGTAACTGTGGAAAATAAGGAACAGCTGGCAGAGCTTACCATTTACAAAGAAGGACAGGTTCTTACCGGAGCAGATGTCAGTGAAAATGGAACGGTATTCCAGTATGAAAACCGCAGACAGAAAAATGCAGTGTATAACGTGTATGCCGGGGCAGATATCGTAACTGCTTATGGTACAAAAGTGTACAGCAAAGGTGACCTTGTAAAAGAAAACCTGACAACAGGTGAGAATGGTTCTGTCACACTGAAGAACCTGCATCTTGGAAACTATGTGGTGAAAGAAGAAAAAGCACCGGACAATTTCTATAACGGCAGTGAAGAAAAGTCAGTGACTCTGACTTATGCCGGACAGAATAAAGAAGTTGTATTTGCAGATGTGACTTTTAACAACGAAAGACAGAAAGCAGATGTTTCCGTAGTAAAACAGGATAAAGATACAAAGAAACCACTGAATGGCGGTATTTTTGCTCTGTATGCATCCGATGATATTAAAAATGCAGACGGAACCGTTGTTGTGAAAAAAGGAACACTGATTGAGAAAGCAACTACTGGAGCAGATGGAACTGCAAAATTCACAGCAGATCTTCCGATTGGATATTCCTATTCCGTAAAAGAAGATCAGGCGCCGGAAGGCTATGTAAGAAATACAGAAGATGTGTATACGTTCAAGTTTTCTTACACCAATGATAAAGAAGCAACCGTATTATTTGCCCATACCTTCAGCAATGACCGTGTGACAGCAAAGATCAATTTATTCAAAGTTGATAAAGAAACAGGAAAAGCAGTACCACAGGGAGATGCCACACTGAAAGGTGCAGTTTATGGTCTGTATGCCCGTGAAGATATCGTGCATCCGGACGGAGCAACTGGAACTATTTATAAAGCAGGAGAACAGGTAGCATCTCTTACAACAGATGACAAAGGACAGTCTTCTGTAAAAGGTTTATATCTTGGCAAATATTATGTCAAAGAGATCACACCGCCGACCGGATACCTGGCAGATACAGAAGAGCATGATCTTGTGTGCAGTTATGAAGGAGATATGACAGCAGAAGTAAAAAGAGAGTGCACTTCCAGTGAGCAGGTCATCAAGCAGCCATTCCAGATCATCAAAGCAGCCAACAATGGAAAGACAGATGCAGATCTGTTATCCGGAGCTGGATTTACAGTTTATCTGAAATCTTCCCTTACAAAGAAAGCAGATGGAAGCTATGATTTTGATTCTGCCAAACCAGTAGTGAGTAGAGAAAATGGAGCAACTGAGATTTTCACAGATGAAAAAGGGTATGCCTGCAGTATTCCATTACCATTTGGAAGCTATATCGTGCGTGAAACTACAACACCGCACAATTACAAGCCAGTCGATGATTTTGAAGTGAATATCACAGAACATCATCCAAACGAGCCACAGATCTGGCGAGTGCTTCTGGATGAAGAGTTTAAGGCAAAACTGAAAATCGTGAAAAAAGACGATGAAACAAAGAAATCTGTATTGATTGCCGGAACAGAATTTAAGGTATATGACCTGGACAACAAGAAGTATGTGGAGCAGGTAACAACTTACCCAGTGACAACTACTCACAAGTCCTATTTTACGGACAGCCAGGGATATCTGATCATGCCGAAGAATCTGAAGATCGGACATTACCGGATTGAGGAAGTCAACGCACCGGAAGGGTACACAATCAATAAGAACTATGTAGAGATTGCGGTGGATGCAAATACAGCATACCAGATGGATTCTGAGAGCGGAGATGCCATTATTACGGTAGACTACGAGAACCATCCGGTAAAAGGAAAGCTGACGATCTATAAAAAAGGTGAGATGCTGACCGGATTTAAAAAGGATTTTGTTTATGAAGAAAGATACCTGAAGGGTGCATCATTTCATGTCTATGCAGCTGAAAATATCTATACACCGGATTATCAGAAAGATGAAAACGGAAACAGACAGCTGATCTATGCAAAAGATGCACTGGTAACAACGGTAACGACCGGGGAAGACGGAAAAGCAGTTGCTGATAACCTGCCGCTTGGTTCTTACTATGTGGTAGAAAAGACTGCACCGGAAGGATTCGTCCTGAACCATGACAGATCGGATGTCTCATTTGTCTATGCGGATCAGGATACACCTGTGATCGAACAGGAAGTGATGGTTGGCGATGACCGCCAGAAAGTTGCAATCCAGGTAGAAAAACAGGATGCAGAAAATGGTGCACCCGTAGCAGGAGCTGTCTTTGGCATCTATAACACAGAAGATCTGAAGAATGAGAAAGGTGAGATCATTGTAAAGGCAGATACACTTCTGCAGGAAATGACTTCTGATAACGATGGTCTTGCAGCATGTACGCTGGATCTGCCGCTTGGACAGTATTATGTGAAAGAGTTAAAAGCACCGGCGGGATTTGTATCCTCTGATGAAGTTCTGAATCTGGATGCTTCTTACCAGGGGCAGGATGTGAAGACAGTAAAACTGAAAACAGTGAAAAAGAACCAGCCGACAACAGTTGAAATCACAAAATCTGATGTAACAACAGGTGTGGAACTGGATGGGGCAAAACTCACCGTTCTTGATAAAGAAGGAAATGTTGTGGATCAGTGGACTTCTGTAAAAGATCAGCCACATGTGATCAAACGACTGACTGTGGGTAAAGAATACACCCTTCGAGAGGAAATTGCACCGTATGGATATCTGAAAGCGACGGATGTGAAGTTCACACTGGAAGATACTGCCGAGATTCAGAAAGTAGAGATGAAAGATGAAGTTCCAACAGGACTTCTGATCATCAACAAAAATGGAGAGTTTCTGGATAAGGTGACACTTTTGGATCATGTAAAAGGTACCGTGGAGCATCTTTTTGAGTATGTAACCGGAAGCCTTTCAGATGTGGCTTTCGATGTATTTGCTGCGGAAGATATCAAAGCGGCAGATGGTGTCAGTGAAGATTATTTCAAAGCAGATGAAAAAGTGGGAACCATTACCACAGATTCCAATGGTATTGCACAGATGGGAGATCTCCCGGCTGGAAAATACTATGTGAAGGAAGTAAAAACAGCTCACGGTTATGTGCTGGACAAAGAGCCGAGATATGTTGACCTTTCCTACCGTGATCAGGACACACCAGTCATCACTTATGATGAGAAATGGCAGAATGCCCGTCAGAAAGTAAAGGTTACGGTTCTGAAGAAAGAAAAAGATACAGAACGTGTTCTTGCAGGTGGTGTCTTTGGTCTTTATACCAGTGAAGATATCAAAAATGCAAAGGGCGAGGTACTCCTTGAGAAAGACAGTCTGATCGAGCAGCGGGTAACGGATGAAAAAGGACAGATTACTTTTACGGCAGATCTTCCGGTAGACGGAAAATACTATGTGAAAGAAATCTTTGCGCCGGACGGATTTGTTACAACAGAAGAAGTACAGGAATTTACCTTTGAATATGCCGGAGAAGACCAGGCAGAAGTAAGCTACGACTTTACTTTTGAAAATCAGCCAACCACAGTGGAGCTGTCCAAAACAGACCTGACAACAGGTAAAGAACTTCCAGGTGCACACCTGAAAGTAACGGATTCAGATGGCAATACAGTAGATGAATGGACTTCTACGGAAGAATCCCATGTGATCAAAGAACTGGTTGTTGGTAAGAAATACACCATGACAGAGACAAAACCGGCAGATGGATATGTCACTGCAGAAAGTATTACTTTCACAGTAGAGAATACAGCAGAGGTTCAGAAGCATGAGATGAAAGATGATGTGACAAAAGTAGAGATCAGTAAGACTGATATCACAGGAGAAACTGAGATTCCAGGTGCGAAACTGACGATTCTCGATAAGGATGATCAGGTAGTAGAGAGCTGGACTTCCACAGAGGAAGCACACTATATCGAAAAACTTCCAATCGGTAAATATACCTTACGTGAAGAGCAGGCACCGAAAGGATATCTTCTGACATCGGATGTTAGTTTTGAAGTAAAGGATACTGGAAAGATCCAGAAAGTAGCTATGAAAGATGACACTGCCAAGGGAAAAGTGATTCTCAATAAGACAGATAAATCATCAGGAGAACCGCTGAAAGGGGTAGAATTTGAACTTCGTGACAGCAAAGGAAAAGTTCTGGAAACCTTAAAGACAGATGCTGCCGGTCATGCAGAAAGTAAGCTGTATGAGATTGCCACATTTAAGAACGGCAAATATGATACCGCTATCAAGTATTATCTGGTGGAAACAAAGACACTGGACGGATACACACTGGATCAGACCAAGCATGAAGTGACATTTGCCTATGCAGATGACAGTACACCGGTTGTAGAAGTTACCTTTAATCTGACAAATGAGAAACCGGAAGTTCCAGAAACACCGAACACACCACAATCCCATGAAGAGACAAAGGTATCAAACGCACCGAAAACAGGTGACAGCACGAATATCTGGCTGCCGATCCTGCTTCTTGTAATCTCCACAGGAGGTATGGCAGGACTGTATATCAGCAGGAAAAGGAAATAAGGAAACTAAAACCAACGGTTATGATTGGGAGCTTCTATGTGAGGCTCCCTTTTTCATACAAAAAAATCACAGAAAGGAACAGAAAACTATGATGAAAGCAATGGAAAAAAGACAGGAAGCACGAAAAAACCAGGAGAAAACTTTAAAGAGAATGATGGCTTATCAGAAGAAATCCGAGCAGATGGTCAACAGAAAAAGAATGAACCATCACATGATCAGAAAGGGGTAAAAGCGTATGATGAACAGAAAAGAATTTTATGAATATGTCAAAGACAATGTAAAGGAGTATCTGCCAGAGTCTTATAAGGACGCAGAAATTAAACTGCAGGAAGTAGAAAAAAACAACGGTTTGAAGCTGACAGGTATTACGATTCCAAACGGAGATCAGAGAATCGTACCGACAGTCTATCTGGATTCCCTCTACCAGGAATATATCCATGGAAAAGATGTAGACTCTTGTGTTGGCGATGTGGCTGATATGCGTATTGAGGCACAGGGAAAAGCAGAATTTTTTGATATGGGAGTTCCAGATATTCTGGATTATGAAAAGATGAAGGACAAATTACAGATGAGAATTTGTGATAAGGAATGGAATACCGATCTTCTTGCAGATAAAGTAGTCACAGAACACGGAGATTTTGCAGCTTATTATGCAGTAAATCTGGAGGAAAATGGAGAAGGGATCAGCAGTATTCCGGTAACTGTTTCTCTGATGAACGAGTGGGGAGTATCTGCCGAACAGATTCAAGCGGATGCGATGGTGGCAGACCGAAAACGTGGTGTCACACTTATGGATATGAATGAGATTATCAAATCTACGATTTTTGGTGAAGAACCAGAAAACCTGCTGAATGAAAAAATGGATATGGAAGCCATGGAAAACCCAATGTTCTGTCTGACAAACAAAGCTAAGATGAATGGAGCTTCCCTGTTACTGCAGGAAGATATTCGTAAACAGATTGGGGAATGCCTGGGAAGTGATTACTTTGTCATCCCATCTTCCATTCATGAAGTGCTGATTCTTCCTGATAACGGCATTTTTCAGGTTCCGGAATTAAATGCGATGGTACAGGAAGTCAATGAGACAAAGGTGGAGAGACAGGAGCAGCTTTCCGATAAAGTTCAGTTTTGTGATGGGAAAACGGCAGTTATGGAAAATGCTGAGCGCAGAGAAGCTCGTTTGGAGAAAGAAAAAGCAGCCGAAAAAGCGGAAGTAAAAGGTGGAATCCATGGAAGACTGGAGAAAGCTAAGGCAGAAATCAAGGCAAAAGAGGGAGACAAAGTGCCAAAGAATAAGTCAAAAGAGCTTGCCACAGCATTATAAAGAGTAACAACGATGATTTTAAGGGGACTGTGCTAAGCAGTCCCTGATTTTATGAAAAGGAGTAGCGCATGGCAAATAAATTATATGCAATGGAACAGCTGACGGAAGAGGTGGCAAAAGATGTAGCTGCCAGTCCGCAGGAATGGATGCGGTTCCTAAACACTGCATCCAGACTGTACAAATACACTTTTCCAGAACAGCTTTTAATTTATGCACAGCGACCGGAAGCAACTGCCGTAGCATCCATGGAAATCTGGAATCAGAAGATGTACCGCTGGATCAAAAAGGGATCCAAAGGGATTGCCTTGATTGACAATACTTCCGGACCGAAAACGAAACTTCGGTATGTATTTGATGTGCAGGACACTTATAAAGTGCGGAATCTTGGAAAGGATCCTCAGTTATGGAATCTTCCAGTAGAAGGAGAACATCTGGTGGCAGATTATCTGCAGGAGCAGTTATCACTGGAAGATACAGAAGGAGGACTTGCTGAAAGTCTGCATCAGGCAGCGAAGGAGAGTATGCAGGAATGGCTTCCAGATGCATTGGAAGAACTGAGACTGGATGTGACAGGGACATTTTTGGAAGAACTGGACGAACAGAATCAGGAAGTAGAATTCCGGGAACTGATGACCAATAGTGTCTGGTATGTATTACTAAACAGGTGTGGACTGGATGTACAGGAATATCTGGATGCAGAGGATTTTCGGCATATTACGGACTTCAATCAGCTGAAAGTATTAGGACATCTGGGAAGTGCAGTCAACGAGATCAGCAGACCAGTTCTGATGCAGATTGGACGATATGTTCTGAATGATCTGGAAAATGACCTGAAAACGGTTGCAAAAGAAAAAGAAGTAGCTTATAATGAATTTAACACGTTAATTCGCGAAAGCAATACAGATAACACAGAAGATAGAGAAGAAAAAAAGGAGGAAACAGACTATGAGAGAGATCAGTTACAGCCAGAACGGAGAGTATCAGATTCCAGATATCAGCCTGGAAGAGACGAGAGGAACCATCGGGAAGTATGGAATGATGAGGAAAGAGTATCTGAGAAATCACAAGGTAGCAAGGTTCAACATTCTGACTCTGCAGAACCGTCTGGACAGTCATCTGATGGAGATCGACAGTCAGGCAAGACAGAGAGTAGACAACCTGATGAACGAACTTCTGGAGAAAGATCCGGCACCGGACAAGATGGCAGACACAATGGCGTGGACCAGACACATGAACCAGATCAAGGCACAGGCAGAGGAGCTGGTGATTCAGGAGATTATTTACAGTTAAGTCTGTTCCCAACAGAAGAGGAACAGTTAGGAGAAATAAGGAAAGCGGCAGCTGCATTGGAACAGCCAGCCGCTTTTCTTATTTCCGATGAAGTGGTAAATGATATTCTCCGCACGGGAAGCGGACAGAAAAATACACTGTTTCATATTACAGCAAGACTGATTGAAGGTCTGGATAATGAAGAAATGCGGAGTTTTCTGAAAGATGAATATGGAACTGGTGGCAAAGGATTTACCATAGATGGTCAGAAAATCAGTATCTGGTATGACAATGATGGTATCCGTATCCGGCGAGGGGACTCTGCCAGAAGAAACTTTGACCGCATGGTTACGTGGGAAGAAGCAGCGAACAGAATTCGGGATATGTATGAGGATGGAAATTACGTGGATAATTTGATTTCCAATAATGCCATTGAACAGGAGCAGGAAGAAATGACCAATCTTCTTGCACTTCATTTTCGGGATACTTGCAGAAACTGGGAAAAGAAACAATCATATTCAGACTGGCAGGATGTAGTGAGTGGAGCATGGACAGATCAAGAGGAAGCAGATGCGATTGTCTATCGTTTTGAATGGCTGCAGAAATATATGGATGAGAATCCGGGAGATTATTACCGCTGGGAGATTCAGCATAATCCGGAATATTTCCAACGCTTTCAGGATCTTCAGAGGGAGCGTTCCTGGGTAGACCAGAAATTTACGGTCGAACGTCCGGCACTATCCTTTATCACACAGGATGAAATTGATGCAGTGTTAAGAAGAGGCGGTATTACTGCCGGAGGACGTAACCGAATCTATGAGTATTTCATGGAGCACCATGATATGAAAGATGCAGCTGAGTTCCTGAAAAATGAATATGGAACAGGTGGTTCTTCACCCGGAATACCAGGAGCAGATGCTTCCGACGCATCCCATGATGCAAAAGGATTAAAACTTGCAAAAGGGAAAATTGGCAGTCCAGAGGTAGAAGTTTTATTAAAGTGGAACAAGGTTGCAGAACGTGTTCGCCAGTTAATCCGCACAGATGATTATTTGTCACCGGAAGAAATGGAAAAGTACGAAGAACGACAGGAAGCACAAAGACTGGCAGATTTGGAAGAAGCACAGCAGATGTTAGGAGAACAGCTGGAGCAGGATACTTTGACAGCGGAAGATATAACTGATTTGCGATTAGTTGATTCAGAATATATGTCTGGTACCAGAACAAAAATCCACGATTTTGATTGCAAAGTTAAGGGAGAAGCGAATCGACTTCAATACACATTAGAATATCATGATGATGGAGAAGGTTTCACGATTCATACGGAAAAAGATGATATTTGGAATCGAATGTCAACACAAGAATTGGAACGTCTGGATGTAAAACTCGGACAAGAAGTACTTTATTATCATTATCACAACAAAACTGTAAATGCGGATACTTTAGATGAATTACGGGAAATCAGGGAAGAAATTATGGAGGAAGAGTCCTTGTATTTTACTGCTATTTCTCAACGTGTGTGGACAGATTATGATAAAAAAGAAAAAGAATTATCTGGAGAAGTTGAGGTATCGGAAGAAAAAGAATCTTTGGAAGAGATTAACGGAATATCAGAAACGATTCCAGCAACGAACTTCCGCATCACAGATGATGAGCTTGGACAGGGTACAGCAAAAGAAAAGTTCCGTGCCAATATCATGGCTATCCAGTTGTTAAAGAAATGTGAGGATGAGAATCGCAATGCAACACCGGAAGAACAGGAAATCTTATCCAGGTACGTTGGCTGGGGAGGTCTTGCAGATGCATTTGATGAGACAAAATCTGCATGGGAGACAGAATATCTGGAATTAAAGACCGTCCTTACACCGGAAGAATATGCTGCAGCCAGAGCTTCCACATTAAATGCTCATTATACACAGCCGATTGTGATTGAAAGTATGTATCAGGTGTTGGAGAATCTGGGATTTACAAAGGGAAATATCCTGGAGCCATCTATGGGAGTCGGGAACTTCTTTGGAAAGCTTCCGGAGAATCTAAACCAGTCCAAACTCTATGGAGTGGAACTGGACAGCATCAGTGGCAGAATTGCTAAACTTCTCTATCCAGATGCCAATATCCAGATCAAAGGCTTTGAGAAGACGGATTATCCCAATGATTTCTTTGACGTGGCAATCGGAAATGTGCCATTCGGTGCATATAAGGTCAATGACCGTCAGTATGACCGCTACAATTTTATGATTCATGATTACTTTCTTGCCAAGACTATAGATCAGTTACGTCCAGGTGGTGTAGCTGCGTTGATCACAACAAAGGGAACTATGGATAAGGCATCACCGGAAGTCCGGAAATATTTGGCAGAGCGTGCAGACTTGCTGGGGGCAATCCGACTGCCGAACACAGCTTTTAAGGCAAATGCAGGAACAGAAGTCAGTGCTGATATTTTGTTTTTCCAGAAGCGTGAGAGTTTCACAAAAGAGATGCCAGACTGGGTGAATTTGGAGAGTGATGCAAATGGGATTACCATTAACAAGTATTTTGTTCAGCATCCGGGATTGATTCTTGGTGAGATGAAAGAAGTGTCCGGTCCGTATGGTATGGAAACAACCTGTGCTCCAATGGAAGGAGCTGATCTGGAATTACAGTTACAAGAAGCTGTAAAACACATCAAGGGAAGCATGGTAGCGGCAGTAGATATAGAGGCAGAACTGGATGAGATGCCAGAGAGTATTCCGGCAGATCCGAATGTTCGAAATTACAGCTATACGGTGGTAGATGATCAGGTATATTACCGTGTCAATTCTTTGATGAATCAGGTGAAAATGCCTGCAGCCACTGCAGAACGTGTAAAAGGCATGGTTGCAATCCGTGATACCGTTCGTGAACTGATCGCCATGCAGATGGAAGAATTTGTCACAGACGAAGAAATCCAGAAACAGCAGAAAAAACTGAATCAGGTGTATGATACCTACACAGCAAAGTATGGAGTTATTGGAAGTAATGCTAACAAACGTGCATTTTCTGATGACTCTTCTTATTGTCTGCTGTGTTCCCTGGAAGACTTGAATGAAGATGGAACATTGAAGCGGAAAGCGGACATGTTCACCAAACGAACCATTAAAAAGGCGGTCGCTGTGACAAGTGTGGAGACAGCCACAGAAGCACTTGCTTTGTCCCTAAATGAAAAGGCTAAAGTAGATCTCCCATATATGGCACAGTTGACCGGAAAGACCGAAGAGAAAATCACAGAAGAGCTGGTTGGAGTTATCTTCAAAAATCCACTGACAGACCAGTGGGAAAGTGGAGATGAATATCTGTCCGGAAATGTTAGGGATAAATTAAATACAGCGAGAACTTTTGCAGAGAATCATCCAGAATTCACACCGAATGTCCGTGCATTGGAGGCAGTTCAGCCGAGAGATCTGGAAGCATCGGAGATTGAAGTGCGTATTGGAGCCACCTGGATTGAACCTTCGGATTATCAGGAGTTTATGGTGGAACTGCTTCATACGCCGAGGTATCTTGCGCAGAAGGAAATACAGGTAAAATTCTCTGAGATAAATGGTGAGTGGAGGATTACAGGAAAGAACGCCGACAGTCCAAGAAATGCGTTTGCCTATGCAACGTATGGAACGGAGAGAGCAAATGCCTACCGGATTCTGGAAGATACCTTGAATCTAAAAGATGTTAGAATCTATGATAAAGTTGTAAATGAAAATGGGGATGAAGTGCGAGTTTTGAATAAAAAAGAAACTATGTTGGCATCACAAAAGCAGGATGCCTTAAAGGCTGCATTCCAAGATTGGATTTTTAAGGATCAGCAGAGGAGAGAAAGACTGGTAAGCGTGTACAATGAACGTTTTAATAGTATCCGTCCCCGTGAATACGATGGAAGTCATCTGACTTTCCCAGGAATGAATCCGGAAATAGAACTTCGACCGCATCAGAAAAATGCAGTCGCACATCAGCTATACGGTGATAATGTGCTTCTGGCACATGTAGTAGGAGCTGGGAAGACTTACGAAATGGTAGCGGCGGCAATGGAGAGCAAACGTCTGGGATTATCTCAGAAAAACCTCTTTGTAGTTCCAAACCATTTGACGGAGCAGTGGGGAGCAGAATTCCTGCAGTTATATCCAGGGGCGAACATTCTGGTAGCAACCAAAAAAGATTTTGAACCGGCAAACCGGAAAAAGTTCTGTGCCAGGATCGCTATGGGAAACTATGATGCCATTATTATCGGTCATTCTCAGTTTGAGCGTATTCCAATCTCTGATGAGAAACAAGAAGCCATGCTTCAGAGGCAGATTGATGATCTGGAAATGGCAATCCAGAGTGCAAGGTATGAACAGGATGGTGGACGTTATACCGTCAAACAGATTGAAAAGACAAGAAAAACATTGCAGACAAGGCTGGAGAAACTGAATCAGAAAGAGAAAAAAGATCAGGTAGTTACGTTTGAAGAACTGGGAGTGGATCATTTATATGTAGATGAAGCACACAGTTATAAAAACGCATTTCTTTATACAAAAATGAGAAATGTAGCCGGGATTGCACAGAATGAAGCACAGAAGTCGGCGGATATGTTTAATAAATGTCAGTATCTGGATGAGATTACCGGAGGAAAAGGCATTACCTTTGCTACGGGCACACCGATTAGCAACAGCATGACGGAATTGTATGTTATGCAGAGGTATCTGCAGAACAGCAAATTACAAAATATGGGACTTGGACTGTTTGATTCCTGGGCCTCCACCTTTGGCGAGGTAGTCACGAGCATTGAGCTTGCACCAGAAGGAACAGGCTACCGTGCAAAGTCAAGATTTGCAAGATTTTATAATATTCCGGAACTGATGAATATGTTTAAGGAGATTGCAGATATCAAGACTTCCGATCAGTTAAAGCTTCCTGTGCCAGAGGCGGAATATGAAACAGTGGTGCTGAAACCAACGGAACAGCAGAAAGAAATCGTAGAAAGTCTGGGGGAACGTGCAGAAGTTGTCAGAAACGGAGGGGTAGATGCTTCGGTTGATAATATGCTGAAAATTACCAATGATGGAAGAAAATTGGCATTGGATCAGCGTTTGGTGAACGAATTATTGCCAGATAATCCAGAAAGCAAAATATCAGTCTGTGCAGAGAAAAGTTATGAGATCTGGAAAGACACGGCAGCACAGAAATCTGCACAATTGATTTTCTGTGACTTGAGCACACCGAAAGGTGATGGCAGTTTCAATGTTTATGATGACTTGAAGCAGAAACTGATAGCGAAAGGTGTACCGGAAAAAGAGATTGCATTCATTCATGATGCAAATACAGAAGCAAAGAAGACGGAGTTGTTTGGAAAAGTGAAATCCGGGCAGGTTCGTTTTTTGATTGGTTCGACAGCAAAGATGGGTGCCGGGACCAACGTGCAGGATCGTCTGATTGCGTTGCACCATCTGGATATTGGCTGGAAACCATCTGATTTGGAACGTGCGCCCGTAAAGGCATCATAATAAATATACCTTTGGCAAGGTATTAGGATAGTATCTTACAGTCCTATCATCAACCGATTTACCTGTGAGGGAAACTAAATATCAGGGAAAATAGCACGTCGGTAAAGCCATAAGTCAGCTAATTACCAAGCTGCGACTGAATGGGGAGATGAAAAGTTAGGTATGAGGATAAAGCCCATACTGGTTGAACGATAGTCCAAACGGTCAATGTCGGGACTATGGCGTAAGGTAATTATTATTCGCCATATCTCAGCACTTATGTTCCGCTGTTCAGGAGCGTAAGCAAAGATAGGCTGAGACGTATATGCAATAAGCATAAAAGGATGGAAGTCGTATCCGACAACCTAACAAGCCAAATCGTTAGTATGATGCTAAACGGGGATTACCTAAGTCGAAACGCTTAAAAATAAGCTATTAAGTGTAGGCTTATGAATATTCGATATGGTAACGGAGCCTTCATAGTAGTCCGAGAGTGTTAATGGCACTTACATGGCGAAGGAAGGCAGTTTATAACATTAACAATATAGAAAGGATAATGTGTGATACATTATGAGAAATCCTGAAAATGTGTTAATCAGCTTAACGAAGCACAGTAACCAAAAAGATTACAAGTACGAGCGTTTATACCGTTTGCTCTACAATGAGGAACTGTACTTAACCGCTTATCAAAACATTTATTCCAATGACGGAAGTATGACAAAAGGTACTGACAAGCAAACGGTTGACGGTATGAGTATCGAAAGAATACGGAAAATCATAGTTTCGCTCAAAGATGAAAGCTATCAGCCAAAACCTGCAAGAAGAACCTATATTCCAAAGAAGAACGGAAAAATGCGTCCACTCGGAATACCGTCCTTTGAGGATAAATTGCTTCAAGAGGTTATCAGAATGATTTTAGAAGCTATCTATGAGGGGCATTTTGAAAATACTTCTCATGGGTTCAGACCTAATAGAAGCTGTCATACGGCACTCAATGAAATTCAAAAAACTTTCACGGGTGTGAAATGGTTTATCGAAGGAGACATTAAAGGTTTTTTTGATAACATCAACCATGCTACGTTGATTGGAATTTTACGAGAACGTATCAATGACGAGAGATTTCTTCGACTGGTAAGAAAATTTCTGAATGCAGGCTATATTGAGAATTGGACTTTTCATAACACCTATTCGGGAACACCGCAGGGTGGCATTATCAGTCCTATTCTTGCAAACATTTATTTGGATAAATTTGATAAGTATGTAAATGAGTATGTCCGAAAATTTAAAAAAGGTAAAAAGCGTATGCGTACAAAAGAGTACCGCAGGAACGAAGTCGAATTAAGCAAAGCCAGAATCGCATTGAAAAATGCAAACGACGACTGTGAAAGAGAAAATGCGATTGCACGCATAAGGCAGTTGGAAAAAGAACGGGTGAATATTCCCCCAAGTGACCCTATGGATAACAATTATGCAAGGCTGGTCTATGTCAGATATGCTGATGATTGGCTGTGCGGAGTTATCGGTTCGAAAGAGGATTGTAAGAAAATAAAAGAAGATTTTAAGAATTTTCTCAAAGAACAATTACAGTTGGAGCTATCAGAAGAGAAAACGCTGATTACCAATGCCCAAAAAAGTGCGAAATTTCTCAGTTATGAAATCAGAGTACGGCATAGCAATCTAACCAAGAGAGATAAAACAGGCAAGCTCGTTCGTAATTACACGGGCAGAATTGTACTGGAAGTTTCAAGTGATACAATCAGGAAACACTTGATTGATACAGGTGCTATGAAGTTAATCTACCATAATGGAAAAGAAATTTGGAAACCCAAGGCAATATACAGATTGAAAAACTGTGATGATCTGGAAATACTCGACTACTACAACAGTATGATACGAGGTTTTTACAATTATTACTGTATAGCCAATAACAGCTCAATCATCAACAGCTACAAGTATATTATGGAATACAGTATGTACAAAACCTACGGCACAAAATACAGAACATCAATTTCAAAAGTAATCGGAAAATTCAGAGCAGGAAAAGATTTTGCTGTAAAGTTCCGTAATTCCAAAGGAGTTGAGAAAATGCGAGTGTTTTATAACGAGGGTTTTAAACGGCAGAAAAAAGCATTCCAATCTAATGCAGACTTAGTTCCAAATACAATCAAATATTTCAGCAGTACAAAGCTAATCGACAGAATAAAAGCCAGAGAATGTGAGCTATGCGGAAAAACTAATACTCCCATAGAAATTCATCATGTTCATCGGCTTAAAGATTTACAAGGTAAAACTTTTTGGGAAGCTCTTATGATAGCGAGAAATCGCAAAACAATAGCTTTGTGTAGAGAATGTCATAAGAAATTACACTGTGGACAGTTAAATTGAGTTTATAAATGGAGAGCCGTATACAGTGAGAGTTGTAAGTACGGTTCGGGGGCGAGTATTTGGAAACCTACCATAGCAATATGGCAAGGCGCTGGGTACTTAGCCTACAGAGGGAAGGGCGTATTATCCGTCAGGGAAATCATAATAAAAAGGTTCATATCTTCCGGTATGTAACTGAATCCACATTTGACAGCTACATGTGGCAGTTGATTGAGAACAAGCAGAAATTCATTTCTCAGATTATGACCAGCAAAGCACCTGTGCGAAGCTGTGAGGATGTGGACGAAGCGGCACTTTCCTATGCAGAGGTCAAAGCTCTTGCAACCGGAAATCCAGCAGTAAAAGAGAAGATGGCATTGGATGTTGATGTGGCAAAATTAAAACTTTTAAAAGCCAACCACATGAATAACCAGTACCGCCTGGAAGATGATATTGCAAGGAATTTTCCACAACAGATTGCAAAACTGACAGAAATCATTGACAGCTACAAGGCAGACATCGCTCATTACTCAGAGCATAAAATCACAGATCCAGAGCAGTTTACTATGGAGATTGGCGGCAAAGAGTTCACAGAAAAGAAAGAGGCAGGAGCAGCACTTCTGGCGGTATGTAAAGATATTAAAGCTGTAGATGCTGCGATGGATATCGGAAACTATCAGGGATTCAATATGAGGATTCAGTTTGATGGATGGAGTAAAGAATTTATTCTATCTGTCAAACATGAGGCTGTCTCGAAAGTTCATCTTGGAGCAGATGCACTTGGAAATATTACTCGTATCAACAATCTGTTGGACAGTTATCCAGAGAAGCTTTCAGAAGCACAACAAAGACTGGAAACAGTATATGAACAGCTTGCAAATGCAAAAGAAGAGGTTGGAAAGCCATTTCCAAAAGAAGAGGAGTTGAACCAGAAACTGGAGCGACTGTCAGAATTAAATGCATTGCTCAATATGGATGAACGGGAAGATGCAGAAACAGAGGTGTCTGAATCAGATGAGAAAGAAGAAAGACCGACACGTGGTTCTATCCATGAAAAACTGCAGATTTATAAAGAAAAGAGTCAGCGGGAAAGTGAAACTGGCAAGGAAAACAGAAAACGGGACTTCGGTCTGGAATAAATAAACAGGAAAGATGGCATAATTTGGTAGAAGAAGGTTCTGCCTGTTATGCCATTTTTTAGAACACAGGAGGAATTTGAATGGCGAGAAATATGATAACAGGAAAAGAAACGCAGAAAATGCAGGAATATACGCAGGAACGGATTGCTCAGGCAGAGCGTAGAGATATAGAATTTTCAACAGATGTAAAAGAACAGATTTTTGAATATGCGAATCTGATCGGCGAGGAAGAGAAAGTTAGGAATTTGGTAAGAAATCTGGCAGATGCAGTGAGTCAGGCAGATCAAGAAGGTGTAGAGGATTTGCTGGATGACGCAAGAATGGATATTCAAGAACTGCTGGATCCAACCATAGGTAAGCTGGAATTACGTGACTATGGATATACAGCAGAAGATATGGTGCCACTTAGAAAAGAAGCAGCCTTGGATTATCACAGAATGGGTTCTAAGATTTATTGCCTTGGAAGTGATGGCAGTAAAGGTGAATATGCGAGTAAAGAAATGATACAGGCACACGACGGTTTGTTTGGAATGGAATTGCAGATGTGGGAACGGATAAAGGATAACAACCTAGATTATGCAGAAGAAAATTTAGGAGCATTTCAGGAGCCTATGAGTGTCATTGAGCAGGAAGAAGCACTGAAATTAT
>OFRY01000483.1_pt1 | contig 24906 bp, 14 predicted proteins | sample 1543171 | NCBI WGS metagenome assembly OFRY01 (sample SAMN04209240, study PRJEB22552) | human gut metagenome | biome: gut; material: feces | host: Homo sapiens | place: USA: Oklahoma | reverse complement strand
AAGCCACGGAGAATTATCCTACCGACTACGACTTCGTCTCGGCGGCGGTGAACCTCTGTATCGACCACAACGACAACGAACGGCTGCAGCACTTTGTCTCCAAGGGGCTCGCGCTACAACCAGAGGACGCGACGCTGCTCAACATACAGGGCAAACTCTATGAGGAGAAGCGCGAGTTCAAACAGGCACTCAGCGTGTACCAAAAGCTGCAGGAGACGCATCCCAAGGCTCTGGACGTGCTGAAACACCTGGCCATCAACAGCTATAATCTTGGTGTGGAAAACTACAATAAGACGCTCGAGCTCAGGGAGGATCCCAACGTTCTCTTCTATGAGGCGGAGGCGAAGGAGTATTTCACCCAGGCCATCGACCACCTGCGCAACATCCTCATCAGCGATCCGCTCTCGCTGAAGTACACGCAGGCATTGGCTGTCGCCTATATCTGTACGGGCGACAAGGAGAACTTCGGGCTGGTCAACTACAAACTGGCTTCGCTGGGCGGAGGAAAGATCGAGGAGAATGTCATCCCGCGCTTCATCGACTTCGTACAGGAGGCTGGACCCACCGTGGCGGCCATTCCAAGTGCCGATGCAGGCGACCAGCAGGAGTCCTTGGCGGAAGGTCAGCTACAGGGCATCCCAGCCTACTCGGCCTTTGCCGTGCCGTTCATAGAGAGCCGTATCGGCAAATGGCAGGAGAAGGACCCCTATGAGACGCTGGATGAATACCGCAACCGCGTGACGGAGCAGAGCCGCGAGGAGAAACTCAAGGAGATGCAGCAGCTCGCCCAGCAGGAGTTTATCAGTCTCTACGAGACGAGAGTGAACCTTCGCCATTTGGAACTGCGGCCCTACGACGCAGAGAATGAAGTGTTTCTCGTCACCTCGCCCGAGGTAGGCGAGATGATCATCCCGGTGCCAAGAAGCAATGACGAGGCCAAGATCTTCGCATCCAATTGGAACGGAATGCAGTTTAAGGACCCGAAGTATTTCATCGACAACGACCATCTGGCGATAGCCAGCCTGACGATCATCACGCCCTCGGGCAAGCGCTACCAGTATGACAACGCCGCCGCACTCAACTACACGGTGACGAACGTCGATGTGCATTTCGACCCGATCAACGCGGATATGCTCGCTGCCAACAGTTCCATCAACCAGCAGACAATCAAGGAGCAGAACGTGAAACTGGGTTCTTCGGATGTCGATGAAAACATTCCCGAGACGCCGACTGACAACACGCGGACCTTTGCCGTCATCATCGCCAACCAGCACTATACGAACATCTCGGGTGGCGACGTGCTGCTGGCACTCAACGACGGATCGACAATGGCGAAATACTGCCATCAGACCTTGGGAATGCCGAAGGAGAACGTGCGCTACTATGCTGACGCCTCCTATGGCACGATGCTGCGAGCCATACAGGACATCAAGCAGATTGCGGCCTCCTTCCATGGAGACATCAATATCGTCTTCTATTATGCGGGCCACGGCATTCCTAACGAGCAGACGAAAGACGCCTACCTCCTGCCGACCGACGCGGACGGACTACAGACGGAGGGCTGCTACTCGCTCAACCGGCTCTACGCCGAACTGGGTTCTACTGGCGCCAAGCAGATCGTGGTGTTCCTCGACGCTTGCTTCTCGGGAGCCAAACGTGGCGAAGGAATGCTGGCCATGGCACGCGGCATAGGTGTGAAACCGAAGCGAGAAGACCCCAATGGCAATATGGTGGTGTTCACCGCAGCCTCGGGAGAAGAGACAGCCTATCCTTATTCCGTCAAGGGGCACGGCCTCTTCACCTACTACCTGCTGAAGAAACTCCAGGAAACGCAGGGCGACGTCACCTTGGGCGAACTGGGATCGTATGTCTCCGAAAACGTGCGGCAGCAGTCGGCGGTGATCAACCGCAAGCCCCAAAATCCCACTCTTACACCGTCCTCTGCCCTCGCCGAGAGCTGGCAGGACTTGAAGTTGAGATAGCAAAACCTGCGTAGCTCTTCCGACTAAGCAAACAAGACTCCTTGGAGTTCAACGGGAAAAACTCCTTAGAGTGAAACCCAGATCGGTCATTAGAAAATGACAAGAAGCGTTTTCTAATGACCGACTTGGGGTAAATATAACAACATATTTCTGAAATACAAGCTCATAGATGATAATATCCTTGAACTGTCCAAGCGCCTAAAGTTCCAGGCTCAGCAGGAGTCATTGACAGAAGCATGGAAACCATACATAAAGGATCCTGATACGGTCTATACCGATGCAACGTGCTACGAAAGTGCCATGCGTTACCCAACAGACGCAAAGTTGCTATGAGAAGGCGTAGAGAAGATACATACAATGTGTAAGGCAAGTAGGGAACTCGGCATTCACCGCATGAGGACCAAGTACCATCGACTCGAATTACGATAAAACTCCGAAAAAGCAGAAGAGGACAACCTCAGAGGGCATACCCTCGTCTATAGATATTGAATTCTTAGAATCAAACGACAATACTGATAGCGTTGAATCTGTTCGTGTTGAAAAATCGCAAATTCCTTAACATGAGCCGAATAACGTGTTAAAAAATCCCCCAAACTGCGTTGCAATGCCTTGGGCTTGTTGTCAAAGAGGCAATACGCTCCCAAGGCAGAAATAAGGTTCATGATAAAGTTGCTTACAGATCTGTGGCGTGAGTGTACAATCTGTGCCGTATTCTTCAGCATGTCGTTAATGCTTTCGATAATGTATCTCTTGCGCAGCATCATTCTGTCATAGAACGGCATCAGCTTGTTTTTCATGTTTACGCGCAACCCTGTCACCAGCTGTATTCCATCCTCAAAGAGGAAGTCAAACAGCTTCTGCGAAATGTAGCCTTTGTCAGCGAACAGCTTGCCATGCAAACGTTTAGCAAGAACCTTGAGCACATTCGGATCCTTGTCGCTGACATTTGCGCCAGTAAGTACAAACACTATTATCTCGCCTCTGTCATTGCACGCAAGGTGGAGCTTAAAGCCATGGCACCAACCCATTGTTCCTTTTCCGTCAGTGGCAATTCCCTTGAAAACCTTATTGGCATATCTCCTGAGATTATGGCATACGGGTATCTTTCACTGTCTGACAACGATGCTGCACGCCGTCTACGCTTCACTCCGCTATTGTCTTCCAGCAAATTTCCTGCATTTTCTGCTTCAAAATGTTTGCAAAACTCGTCTATAATACAAAATAATTCTGTAACTTTGCAATCGGTAGTCATATCAAATATATTTGTAACTTGTTGTAATTCACCTGTAAAGGTACAAAATATACATTGCTCATAAGCTACTATTTTAATTAATATTAATTTCCAATACAATAAAAGTGATTTCGGGTTATTCAGATGTTTACAACTATCCATTTACCACTTTTTCTACCGCCTTCACGTTTCAAAATTCCCTTGGCTTGAAGAGCAGCAATATCTCTTTCAATAGTACGTGTCGTTACAGTTTTCTTTCCCGACATTCTCTGCGCCAATTCCGGAATTGTTATTGCCGGATGATATTTAACAACAGAAATGATATTCTGCTGACGTTCAGAAAGTTCAATCAGTTTTTCTTTCCCGACATTTTCAAAATCTTTCCCGACATTTATTCCGACATCATCATCCATAGACCTTTCATACTGTTCTATCTCAGCCTTAAGATTTTTGATATGTTCTTGAAGCATGAAAGGCTGGAATGGTGACATCGACTCTTCTTCTCGAGATGCATTAAGAGCTTCAATATAAGCTGCCTTATCATCAGTCATTACCTTTGTCGGAACAAGATTAAATTCTAACTGAAGGTGGTTCATGATGAGACGCGACATTCTCAATACATGAGCCACCACAGAAGTAGATACTCATGAGTGAACGGATGTTTTCGCTGTACTGATAACCAACGATCTACACCTTAGACCGAGGGTTGAGTCGATTACAGATGATAATGTGGAGTCAAATTGCTCCATGATTGAAAATATTCCTCCAAAAGGAGTGAGTTCCTCGGATTTAATTTGTATCTTTGCCATGTCTATCGTCGGGTTCTCTTGTTTGTTTTTGCAACACTAAGATCAGTGAATTCTTCGACATGGCAAAACCTGGGCAACTTTTTGTTGCTCAGGTACTTAAAAGCTTTAATTTACAATAGTGTTGCGGAATTAAGGTATGATAATATCAAAAGATAACTTCATAACGGATAACATGACCAATACGGTTTGTTATTCCAGTCTTCTACATGGAGAGAGCAACGGTTTGGATCCTCAGTTAAGAGTAAAGATGTATGCCGCATTGAAAGAGTCTGTTACGACCTTGAAGCACTCTGATCTGCTTAACACTCGTGACATCTGGTCAAGAGATTATATGCCAGTGCAGCTGACGAATGATCTCTTTCTGAACTACACCTATAGCCCGGATTATCTTAGCGACCAGAAAGCTTATATCACAAACTGGTTGCTACACAAAGTACATACTGACAAGGCTGACAAGCTTAATCTTAATGTTGTTACAATCCCTCTTATTCTTGATGGAGGCAATGTGATCAAGGCTATCGACAAGTTTGGTAAGCCAACAATCATCATGTGTAGCAAAGTATTGAATGAGAACAATCTATCCAAAGAGGAATTTACAGACTGGTGGAACCAATTCTTTGATAATCAGATTCGTCTTATTCTAATCGAATGGGAAGGAAAAGATGAAAACCCGATTGGACATGCCGATGGAATGGTTAGATATATCACTGAAGGAAAAGTCCTGATTACAAATTACTGTGATTTGGACGATGAAGAACGTCTGAGTGAGCCACTGAAAGAATACTTTGATATTGAACGTCTGCACTTTGGAGATATTGAAGGAATCAAAGGTGCCAAGATGTGGAGCCTCTTGAAATCAAGAAGTTGGGGATATATTAATTTTCTACAAGTTGGTAAACGTATTATCGTTCCAAAATTAGATTGGGATGAACTCGACAAAGCAGCTGTGCAACAAATCCAGCAAGCCTTTGGAGCTTCTTATGAAGTAGAGCTTATAGATTGTGATATGACTCAAATTCTAGAGAATCCCGATGTGAACACTAATAGTGGCGGTGGTCTGAATTGTTTGACATGGACTTTGTTCAGCGCAGAATAATAATATACTCAAAATAAGAATATGGCTGTCTACACAAATGTATAGGCAGCCATATTTATAATTAGGGTCTACTAATTTAAGATAAATCATTGATAACTAAGGAATTAACTTGCAAAATATTTGCTCAGTTCAGATAAAATGATTACTTTTGGGTGTTAAAACTCGTAAGTGCGACATGAAATACTACTCACAATACCGTATACACGACTTGTTTGAACTCCAAGAGTCTCTCTCGGGATTGAGCAAGTCCAACCGCTGGGTCAAGCTTGCCGACTGCCTTCCCTGAGCCAAGATCGAAAAAGAATACAACAAGCATCTGAAGAACAGCCATTACAGAGCAGGCAACAAGCCCGCATGGTTGTTGGTGCCTTAATAGTGAAGCATGTGGAGAATTTGAGCAACGACAGGCACGCTGAGAAGAAAAGAAGGGCGCTATGTGAACGGAACGAGATAGAGGCGACGTTTGGAACATCCAAGAGGGTTTAGCGGGCGAACGACATCCGGGCGAAACTTGACAATACGGCTGACACGTGGATAGGGGCTTGCTTCTTCGCTAAAAACGTAATGAAGTTCCTAAGGGGACTTCTTTGTCTCGTTTTCGCAAAAACAGGCTTGGAGGCCCCCAAAAAGAGAGTTTTCAGCGCCATCGACGACCTCGTGGGAGTTTTACCCTCGCCACAAGTCAGCTGGGGCAGGATAAATTAGCAGACCCTAATTACGGTAGAACCTTATTTTAAGATGCTAAACAGCGCAAGAAGAAATATACTGGTGGCCTTGTTGGCCTCTCTGAGCATTATGCTCATGGCCAAGGGCCGTGGGCAGAACGACTATTTTTATAGCCGATGGATGGTGTTCTCTACTGAACAGCTGATGGGCAAGGCCCGATTCTGCTTGCAAAACCCTGAGAAACGTGACAGCGCCATGGTTTGGTATACCATTGTGGCCAACCGCTTTGACCCCAAAAAGCAAAACCCCAAAGACAACGACTATAGCATAGGGGCATTGAACAATCTTGGCTATATGTATTTCTATTTTTATTACGACTATCAGAAATCATATAGCTATCTCACCAAAGCCCTTGAGATGAGCAAAAAATACGGCTACGAACAAAACTTGCCGTATATCTATCTCAACATGGGCAACTTGTTTTGCATTGGCAAGAGCAACTATGCCGCCTCACCTCTGAACGATAAGGCACTGGCATACTTTAAGAAGAGTTTTGCTGAGGCCTTGAAGCATAAGACATGGGATGTTGTGTGTATTTCAATAAACAATATGGTGTCACAGGCCTATTCAACACAGCAAATTGGCACAATAGAGAAAGAGCTAGACCAGTTTAGCAAAGCCAGGATACCACAAAACACTCCACTTTTGGCTTACAGCCAGCATGTGGCAAAAGCCTTACAACTCACTTGCAACAAGCATTACGACCAGGCTTTAAGGCATTGCGATATAGCAAAAAGCAAGATTGACGATAAGTATATGTCCGAACGCTATATCCTATCGCTGACTTTCATCAAAGCGCACATCCACATCCTTGCAGGACACAAGCATGAAGCCATCAGTTTGCTTAATGAGGTGCAACACATGGCTGAAGCCAAAGGCATGAAAGACTGGCTGGTGGATATCTACCACGAATACAGTATATATTACAAGCAGAGGGGCGATGAAGGTCTATATCGCAAATATCGCATGTTATATCTGGAGACGCAAGACTCTATATTAACCGAGAACAAACTGCAGACGGTTAACGACATGCAGTTTCTTGATGAGCTGAAAGCTGCTGATGAGCGCGTCACGGAGGCTGTGCGCCGTTGCCAGCAGCAGGCCATTGCCATGTGGGCGGCTCTTGGTGTGCTCATTGTGGTGGGCATTATGCTTGTCCTGCTGTGGACTGCCTACAGCCGACTGAGACAGAAAAACCGCCGGTTATATGAGAAGAGCGTGGATATGATGCGGCGCTTTGAGGCTGAAAGAGAAGAGCGAAAGCTCATGGCCGCAGCTCTACAGCAAGCGCACAATGCCCAAGATGATATTATATCATCTTCCGCCGAAGTGCCTGCAAATGTAACGCAACACAGCGAAACATCAACCAAACAGACTATGGTTGACCACGTGACGGCCTCGTTGCTGATGGAAAGAATAAAAGGCGTGATGGACAATGTGGAGGTGATAACCAACCAAGAGTTCTCGGTAAAACGCTTGTCAGAACTGGTTGGTGAAAAGTATTGGATTGTGTCGCAGGTGATAAACGACAGATATGGCAACAACTTTAATGCCATGCTGGCCGAATATCGCATCAATGAGGCTTGCCGCCGACTTAGCGACAGCGAGCATTATGGTCAGCTCACCATCGAGGCTATTGCCCAAAGTCTGGGCTTTAAGAGCCGCAGCAACTTTGCAGCCACCTTTAAACGTATCACTGGGCTTACTCCTTCTGAATTCAAGAAGATGACAAAAACAGCCTAATTATATCTGTTGGGCATCATGTCGCTTACGTTTTTTGCGCTTATTTGCGAATTAGTGCATAAGATGTAAGTGCTCTTTGTCTTCCTTTGATTTTTCTTTATATCTTTGCCGGCGAAATAAATCTATTCCTTGCGGCAGGGAAAAGGAATCCCACCCGCCGCCGAGGGTAAACATTTTAGCGGGTTCCACTTTAAGAAACAGTTATGCTTATGATTTTTGACACAATGAAAAAAGCTGGCATTATGATGGCCGTTGCCTTACTATCCATGACTCCTATGGCAGCACAAAACACCAAACTGATGAAGAGCAACACACAGAAAGTGATGTTCAATGGTCAGGAAGTTAGCCGCATCAACAAGTCTCAGAATGGCTTCACCATGCAGGGCACTCAGCAATCGATTAAACCCGTTAAGCGCTCTGTCATCAACAAGAGCGGAGAGATGATTACTGAATATGTGCTCATCAATGAAGATTTCAACAAGATGACTGCTGGAACAGAACAAGTTCCCGATAAAGAGAATCGCTTGGTGAGCATTTATGGTGACGGGCCAACAGAGATTGACCCATCCCTGACAAACGAGAGCGGATGGTGGGGCGACAATGCTTTCCAGGCAGGAGGCGCACTGGCTCTTTATGAGAGAAACGCTCAACTTGGTGGATGTGTCAACACACCAATGGGCGACTACTCTGGCGACATTAAAATAACATTACGCTGTAAGGCAACTGATGACACGAAAAATTCATCATTGCTATTTATCAATATTCTTAAGGGAGGTGACAATCCTGATTTCGCTAACTGTGACAAACCTTCCAACAGGATTACATAGTATCCAGGCAAAGACTGGGCTAAACTGACCATCACTGCGCGTAACTTGACGGCCGACAACGATGGATTCATCCAGTTCAACTGCTATGGAGGCGTACTTATCGACGATATCGAAATAACCAGCCAGCCTAACTTCATCGCAGCACCTAAAGTGAAGCCTCTTACCAACTTCAAAGCTACTGAGTTTACTGCAAACTGGGAGCCCGTTAACCTGGCATACAACTATTACCTGAACCTTTACAAGAAAGAGTATACTTCTGATAGCGGCCTTGACATGGCTATCGACTTTGAAGACGGCCTGATGCCCGAGTCTTGGAGCATAGACCCCGCCGGCGGAGCCGCTGTATGCGATGGCGAAGGTGTTGACAATAGCAAGGCTCTCAAATTCTTCCCCGGACAGACAGTTTACACCACAGATGTCAATGCTCCATACAACTCTGCTGAATTCTACTTTAAACTAGTATTTCCTAAGGACCTCACCGAAGAAGAGATAGCCAGTGCGACTAACATGGCACAGCTTAACATTCAAGCCAAAAACAATGGCGTATGGGAAAACTTGGGCGCATTATCAGCAGGATATATGACCGGCGGATATAATATCAACATGGACGAGGCTTGTTTGTATGGCTTTGCAGGCATGTATTCTAGTTTGCAACTCTCTATAAGTAATGTTCCTGAAGGCACCTATGCCGTGATTGACAACTTTACTTTCACTACCGCCCGCCCATTTGAGTTGACTCCGATATATGCTGAAGACAAGGGTCGTAAAGGCTATTATTATGACACCACACAAGAAACTTCATATACCTTTACCGACCTTGACCCTTTGGGCGAATATTATTATAATGTGCGCTCACACTATCAAAGTCTTTATTCAGACGAGACAATACTCAACTATGCTTTCGGCATAGCCTCTCCCGAACTGCTTCCTGCCACAGACATCGACCAGCGCGGTGGCTATACAGCCAATTGGGGCGCAGCACCTAAGGCCACCCGCTATGTCGTGACCAACTATGGTATGACCAGTGCCGAGTCTGACGTGCAGCAAACAATATTGGAAGAAAACTTCAGCAAGGTAGACGCCTCTGTTACCTCTGCCACCGACCCTATGGCAGGAGAGGCCATTGGCAACAATATGCCATCATCACTCGATGCCTACACTCAAATGCCAGGATGGGAAGGCCGCGGCAACTTGCTGGCTCAAGGTTTTATGGGATGTGACTACATGGATTGGAACATATGCTACATACAAACTCCACCACTCTACCTTGCCAACAACAAAGAGTTTTATCTCACCATCAACGCCAAAGGCATGGCAGGATCATCTCTTGTGGTTTATGACGGAACAAAGCAGATGTATATCGACTTTGAGAAAGCAGAGGATGGCGCGACAGGCTTCATCAACGGCACATATCAAGCTGCTGTGTCAACAGACATTGAGAAACTGTTGATATATGATGCCAATGGCGCACCTTTCGCCATCGACTATATTCTCATTGAGCAAGACCTAAAAGCCGGTGACAAGGTGTTCACCATGGTGGGCAAGCAGGAGGTTGGTCCGGATGAATTGTCTTACCGCTTCACCGGTCTCGATCAGTATGACTTCACCAATTTTGCCTATAATGTGGTGTCTTGCTTCGACCAGGGCATTAACACTGCCACATCTGACCCCACCGACTATATGATTGTAGATCTCATCAATGGCACATCTACCACTGGCGTATCAACAACAGGCTTGCAGAGCACACAGCAGGGTGTCAATGGAGAGGTGGCTCGCTATAACGTTAGCGGCTCACGCATCAATACTCCTGTAAAGGGTCTTAACATCATCAGATGTGCCGACGGCAGCGTTAAGAAGGTGATGGTGAAATAATACAGCGCTACTTTAGCAATTCAGATAGCAAATTAAATTAATAGCAATGGAGCCAGAGCATCTTGTTAAACTACGTTGAACTGGCTCCAATTTTTAAATCGTAACGCAATGAAAACCTTATACATCGCATGTGCTTCTCTTTTGGTGTCAATGAGCACCTGGGCACAAACCTTTTTAAATTGTGACTTTAACAGCGGTATACCATCCACATTTACCCTTATCGACAATGATGGCAATGAACCATCGGCCGACATGAAAATGCTTGGCTTTAAGGTTGGTGTACCATGGGTGGCAACAACAGCTACTGGCGACAAGAATATGGCTGCCTGCTCTACGTCTTGGTATGCTAAGGCCGGGCAGTCGGACGACTGGATGATTACTCCGCCAATAAGTATCTCTACTGTCAACGCTGTGCTTACATGGAGCGCTAAGGCAGGCGACAAGCGCTTTCCTGATGGCTATGCTGTGTATGTGTCAGAGAACGGAGGTAACACTATAGAGGCCTTTGACAAGGCTAACGCACTGTTTTCTGTAGATAAGGAAAGCACTACATGGGCAGACCATGAGGTTGACCTAAGCATGTATAACGGCAAAACTATATCTCTGGCTTTTGTTAATAACAGTAATAATATGAGCCGTCTTTACATAGACGACATTTATGTAGGACAAAAGGTTAACGCTTACATCAATATTGATATGGGGCCTAACACTCCTTATGGCGGGCAGATGCCTATAACGGGAGAGGTGTATACTAAGAATGCAGAACCTGTAAATGGTTACACCATAGGCTTGGAGTATGACGATAAGGTCTTAACGCAGCAGTTTAACCAATCCCTTACCGCAGGCAGCAAAGTGCCTTTCGTCCTTGATGCTAAGTTGCCTATAGACAAACTTGAGACCAAGCCATATAAGGTATGGGTAGAGGCCAATGGCACGCGCAATGTCTTAGACACCATGGTGACTGCTTATCCGCGCAAGGTGGTGTGTGAGGATGTCACAGGCACATGGTGCGCATGGTGTGTGCGTGGCATTGTGGCTCTTGACCGTCTGCGCGCAGATGAGGCCAACTGGACTATTGGCCTGGCCACTCATTGCGGCGATGTGATGGCAGACAATGATTATCTGGATAGCCTGCAGCAGGTGGCTTCATGGTCGGGCCTGCCAGCTGGCGTGGTGAACAGAAGCGCCACAGTTGACCCAGCCGACTTCTTGACTATGGCCCGTAAGGCTTTCAATGACGAGCCTGTTATGGTGAGCATGCAGCTTGAGGCCACACGTAACAAGGTCACAAACGAGGTGGAAGCCTCTACCACACTTCGCTTTACCCAAGATGATGAGCAAGCTAACTATCGTGTGGCATACGTGGTGGTGGAGAACCGTATACATCAGCCGGACAACAATAAGTATTGCCAGATGAATGCTTACGCCGGTGGTGCTAATGGCGAGATGGGTGGATATGAAAATCTGCCTAGTTCGATACCAGCCTCACTGATGTATTTTGACGATGTGGTGCGTGGCTGTGTTAACGACTTCCGTGGCATTTGGGGCAGCGTGCCCAGCGTTGTGAAGGCCGGCAAAGACATCGTTACAACTGTGCAATTCAGCCTGCCCGGCAATGTAATCAATGCTGAGGAAACTGAACTTGTGGCCCTGCTTATTGACCAGAGTGACAACCATGTGGTGAATGCTGAGAAGGTGGCGCTGGGCGAAGGCTCGCAAACAGGTATCAGCAATGCCTCAATCAGCAACACCAACAATCGTTCATCTTGCATTTATTCGCCTTCTGGCATGAAGCTTGAGCAGATGCGCAAGGGGCTGAACATTGTGCGCAAGGACAATGGCAATACAGTAAAGGTTTTGTTTTGATGGATAATATAGGGCGTGTATCTAAATATTAATATTGTTTATAACTATCTATTCGTCAAATAGTTGATAATTTTGTCACTTCGTATCGAAAAAGAAAAATTCCCCCGACCCATGGTCGAAGTGGAAAATCGGGGGAAACGAAAAATAATTCCGCATGGCAAAAATACAAAATTTATCTGAGATTAGCCCCGAGATCCGGTTTACGGAGTATGATTTTTATGATTTTTACACAAAGACGTTCCGCATGACCGAGCTAGGGCGGATGCACTCGTTGATTCCGTTCAAGCAACTGGTGGAGGATTTCGGCCTCCGGCGCCATGGCCGGCACATGTGTGGCCGCAAGCCCTTCTTCACTCCTGAGGGCAAGATAGCCTTGGCTTTTTTGATGATGTACACCAAGCTATCCGCACCGATGCTGATGGAGCAACTCAACGGCAACATCCACTACCAGATATTCTGTGGCATCCGGATTCATCCGGCGAAGCCCCTGACGGACTACAAGATCATCGACAAGGTAATGTCGGAGCTGGCCTGCCATCTGAAGATACAGACAGTTCAGACTACGCTTGCCGAAGCATGGAAGCCCTACATGAAGGACCTAGACACACTTCTCACCGACGCCACCTGCTACGAGAGCCGCATGCGCTATCCCACGGATGCCAAGCTGCTGTGGGAGTGCATCGAGAAGGCCTATGCCATCATGTGCGGGACGAGCCGGGCGCTAGGCATCCACCGTCCCAGGACCAAGTACCTCGACGTGGCAAAGGCAAATATGGCTTATGTGAAGCAGCGCCGCCATAACCGCAAGCAAACCAAGAAACTTATCCGCCGGGAGCTATGCCTTTTGGGGAAGATACTGCAGGAGATACGCCGCATGCAGCGTGAGCACTATGACGACAAAGCTTTAGAGAAGATCGATTTCTCAGACATCGATATCATCACTAAGGTCTACCGCCAGCAGAGCAACCACTTTGATAGTGGTGACACCCGCGAGAGCATCCCCGACAGAATAGTCAGCGTCCGCAAGCCGTACATCCGCCCGATCGTGCGAGGCAAGGAGAACAAGAACGTTGAGTTCGGGGCCAAGAGCAACAACATACAGGTCGACGGGATATCCTTCATCGAGAAGGTCTCCTTCAACCCCTTCAATGAGGGCACCCGCCTGCATCATTGCATCACGCTCCACAAGCGGCTCTTCGGGGTGAAACCGCGTTACCTCGCAGGTGACAACAGCTACTCGGGCAACAAGAACCGTGAACTGTGCAAGGCACTGGGCATCGTAACCCACTTTGCGCAGAAAGGCCGGAAGCTGCCAGAGACCGACGAACGTCATCTCGTGCGGGAAGAGCTCGCCAGGGTGAGGGCTACGGCTATGGAAGACTCCTTCGGAACACAGAAGGAGCACTACTCACTGCGAAAGGTGCAAGCCATGACGAGGAGAACCGAAATCCTCTACGTCTTCTTCGGCATCCATGCGGCCAACCTGGTGGCACTAGCCGACAGAGTGCTCGAGAAACAGCAAGCTGCATAACAGGGCATCATACCTTCTCATATTCGTTTTTCGCCTGGGGCCTCTAATCAAAGCCCCAGGTACTTGCATGCCTGATCCTGTGGATTTCGGCGTTTGAAAGCCTCTAGAACGAGTGCAGATGGTAAAAAAGTGGTGCTCCTGAGCACTAGAGATATTAAAAGACTATGTGCGTCACAGTGACGCTAATAAAAAACGACTTCCCCTACTATAAGGCCACTGTGACTAAGAGAGCTAACACTCCTTGGGTCTCGGTGGTCTTTGTCGTAAATGATTTTCAAACTTGACAGTTTTGTTTGTTCGCTATTTTGACATATCATAACCTGTATTTCTTGGCTGCTGATAGAGATTGAAGGTAGCAACCTTTGGACGGAAAAAACTGGGGGTAGGGCATGTGGAAAAGCCGCAATGTAGGCTTTTGGCCTGGGATGGGCTTTGTTAAATGGATACGGAGAATTAGTTAATAGTCCGTTAATTCATGCTAATCGACTTGGTTTCGGCTGAGCGGAAGGTTATCTTTGTATAGTAGCTTCGCCATGACTATTGAGGTCTCAGTCATCTTTGGATGAGAAGCGGAGCGGAGTAAAATGTTAAAATGTAAAATATAATTCGGGTAATTGTCGATGAAAAACTTAAACTTTTTATCAACCTCCCCAATTGGCGGTCGGATAATGTCGGTCTCGTATCGGTCTCGTATCGGTCTCGTATCGATCCCGTATCAATCCCGTATCAATCCCGTATCATCCTCCTATCGTTCTCCTATCGTTCTCGCTTCCAGAAGCGGAAACAATACGGAAACTATACGGAAACGATATGTAACCGATCCTTGGAGGAAGGGAGGAAGAAGCGAGGACGATATTTGGTGGAAGCGTGGAGGAAGGATGCCCAAGATAGAAGCCGCTGTTTCTACCTGGAGCTGACTTGCTGTCGAAGAAAGGATGGTACGTTCCTAAGGGTGAGGGCAAGATGAAGGGTGGAGTATGCTGCTCAATGGAAAACGAAGGTCCGCCAGTGGGCCTCCCCGATGGGAAACCGACTGGCGGATCTTGGATGTGGAAGTCTTGGTGTGAAGCTCAAACGGGTCTAAGCCATTGGTGATCTTATCTCACCACGACCTTCTTGCCACCGACGACAAAGATGCCGGCGGGAAGTCCCTTGAGGGTATGGGCGTTCTTGCGCACCAGTTGACCTGTGAGGGAGAAGATGTCGCAGGCTTTGCCACCGAAGAGACTCTCGGCGGAGACGCCCTCGATGGCCGTGGAAGGCGTGATGGTCAGTTTTCCGTTGGTGTAGGAGAACTCATAGTTGTCGGCGTCGCCACCTTCCACCACGATCTCATAGACACCCTCGGGTGAGGAAAGGTCGGCGGAGCAGGTGGCCTGCGGCTTCTCACTGATCGCGCTCTCGTTGTCGTCGTTTTTGAAACCCTCGTAGCGGATGGTAAAGACGGGGTTGGCCTCACCCTCACAGCGCGTGGCGTCCTCGGCAATGACCTCCAGGGGAGCAGGCTTGATGATGAGGTAGCCATCCTCAAACTCCGTGTCCTCGTCGGTGATGGTGCCGCGGCTGATCTTGATCTTGTAGCGGCCCACGCCAGAGGTGCGGTCGGCCTCACAGGTCAGTTGGGGCTCGCCTTCCACCTTCGTCCCGTTGATGGTGAAGGTCAATTCGGGATTCTCCTCACCATAGAGGCGGGAAAGGTTGCGGGCTTTGACGGTGGTGCCAAACTCCACGATGCTGGAGAAGTCCTTCCACTGTGCCAAGGAGCTATAGCGCGTCTTGCTGCCTGCTCGCACGGCGAGGCGACAGGTCTCGGTGTTGGCGCCAGCGAAGACATCCATGCCCAACTGCGGAATCTCCTTGGGGCGCACCTTGAGCTCCTCCATCGACCAGCAATAGCCGAAGGCTTCCTTGCCGATCTGCTTCACGTCGTGGCCGAGGGCGATCTTGCGCACCATGCTGCAGCCAGCAAAGGCGTAGTCGACGATGGTGGTCACGCCGTCGGAGACCTGGAGGTCTTCGCGCGTCAGCGGGATAACGGCCAAAAGTGTGGTCTTGTCCTTGTCATAGACCATGCTGCCCTCGACAGTGAAGTCGGCATCGGCGGTAGGGGTGAGGTGGACAGTGGAAAGCTTGTTGCAATAGGCCCAGACGCCCTTGCCGAAGTGGCGGATGCCCGTGGCGGGGAAGTGGATCTCCTCCATGGAGCAACCGTAGAACAGCTTGTCGGGCAGGCTATTGTCCTGAGTGATGGTGAGCTTCTGTCCCTTGTCGATGAGATAGTAGTCGTCGCCGGCCACAATCTGGGCGTCGCTCAGGTCGAGCATACGCATCTGTCCGTGGGTGCGGTTGCCATTTTCGTCAATGCCCGCCATCTCGCGGAGTGTGCGGAGGTCGGTGGCATTGATACGGCCCTGTACTCGTAGCGTGTCGTAGCAGAAGAAGGACTCCTCGCTGACCAAGGATCGGAGCTGGCCCGGAGTGGAGACTTTCACCTCGCCGGAGACGCGGCTAATGGCGGGCTCGGGTGTGATATTGATGACGGCCTCCTGCATCTCGGAGAACTTATAGCCCAGCGGGTCGAGGATAGCTATCTCGTAGTAGCCGTCCTGGTCGCCACACCATCCCCAGTTGACGTGGACGAGCCCCTCGGCGTCGTAGCCATCGATGACGAAGGAGTGGCCTTCGCGCTGACGGGTGAAGCCGCCATAGACGATGGGCTGGTCTTTGCTCAGTTGCTCGTAGATAATGTTCATCCAGCCCTGCGTGGTATAGTCCTCACGCTCCAGGTACTGCACATCGGTCAGGCCGTAGTAGCGCTGGAGACCGCGGGCGAGGTTCTCGTGGAGCGCACCACTTCCTCCCTGGGCCGTAGAACCGTAATCCATGTCGGCAGCCACACCGAGGTCTCTCATCAGCATGGCCACGGCATCGCCCTCCTCGGGAGTGTAGCCTGCGTCGTAAACGTCGATCATGTTGCTCCAATCATAGATACTCTTTTCAAAATCTACGCTGATGGCTACACCCGAGGTCATCCCGTAGGGGTAGTAGATGGTGTTGCTGCCCATGCCATGCTTGGGGCCCTTGTGGTGGTAGAGCACCTGGGCGGTGGAGGTGGCTGCACACCCCGTGAGACATCGGCCCGTGCCGTTGGTGGCGATGGGGCAGAGGTTGTTGAACGGCGCCTCCTGTCCCCACTTGGTGGTGAGGAGCATGGGCACGGCTTCGGGGAAGTTGGCAGTGCTGGGGCGGACCACGCGGCTGGCGCTCTTGCCTGCCTTCACCTTGGCCTGGGCGACCTCACTGATGGCGGAGAGCCACCAGCGGAAATTCTCGTTCTGCGTCTTCTCGTCGTAGCAGGTGTCGGAATAGCCGAGTACGGCGGGCAGCAGATCGTCGTTGGCGATCACGGCAAATCCGCCATGGTCGTAGCCGTAGATGGTGTACTCCTCGTTGGCCACGAGTTGCTTCATGGGTGCGCCTGGGGCTTTCATTTTGCCCGGGAGGGTGCCTTTCTCCAGGGCGGTGGCGGCAGCTTGCATCTTTTGCTGCGGGCTGCGGGGTTTGGCGAGAATCGTGTATGGCAGGATCGAGGCCAAGCACAGGAGCGAACAAGTCCAAAGAGTTCTCTTGTTGCGCATAATCGATTTTTCTTTAAGTTTTGAGGTGGGGTCCTGCAAACGTCTGTCGCTTGCTGGGCAGCAGTTCGCAGGACCCCTCTCGTGATGAAATGAATGATAGAAAACTTGAGTCTTACTTCACGACGACCTTTTGGCCGTTGACGATATAGACACCCTTCTTCAGCGACTTGAGGTTCTTCACGCCCTTGGCCACGCGGATGCCGTCAGGAGAATAGACATCAAAGGCAGATCCGCTGAGTGTGAGGCCGTTGATACCGGTCACTGTATGGGTAAGGGTGGCCTCCGATTCCTCAGCGGCATAGACGGCGGTCACACCGTAGAGGTGCTTGTCGGCATCCTGCAGGATCTGCTTGTCGATGAAGCTACGCACGTTGGCCTCAACGTTGCCGATCAACTGGCCGTCGCGATAGATGTTGTAGCCCTTCACCTTGCCTGCACCACAGGAGTAGGTGATGTCGTCGATCATGAAGAAGAACGGGTTGTTCCACGTCGGCGTGTTGTGGTTGATGGCAAAGTACTTGGTGCCTGCTGGCAACTCAACCTTGATCTGCTCCCATGCGCCACTGGTGATGCTATAGGTCTCGCCCAACTTGACGAACGACTCGCGCTTGTCGTCGGTGGTGGAGTAAAGCACACTGAAGTTCTCCTCATGAATGGTTTGACCATCATTGTAGTTCTTCACCCAGAACGTGATTTCCTGCTCGTCGCCGGAGAGTGCGGGGCTGTAGAGCCAGTTGTTCTGCGATAGGTCATAGCCTTCCCCGTTCACACGGTAGAGAGCGGCCAGGTACTTGTCGCCGTTGTGGGCCTTGAAGTCGGGCACCTGCTCGAGTTGTTTCTCCGTGAGCCAGCCGTTGGCTGGGTCGAAGAGCATGAAGCCGTAGTTGGAACCCTGGTTCGGGAACTTATACTTCTCGAAGACGCCACCCGTCGTGCCGGCATTGACAGCCTCAGAGGTGAAGTCGCCAAAGTTGTCCTGACTCCATGACGTAGCGTTCTCGAAGCTCTCAGTCTTGGTCTCGGTGTCCGTGCTGACAGGCGTCCATGTGAGGCTCACGCCCTCCTCGGTGAGGACGGCCTCGGCGCTCTCGGGCTTCGGTTTCTCGCTCGTGAGGTACTTGACGTTGGTGGAGACGACATTGTCGTCCTCATTGAGGTCGTAGGCGTATTCCACCTCGGCCTTCAGTTCCACAGACTCGTTTTGGTCGAGTTTATTGCTCTGGAAATCGAAGACCACGTCGGTGAAGTCGTAGGCACCCAGCGTCTCGGTCATCTTCTTGGTCTCGACGAGCTCATCGTTGGCATAGAGTTTCACCTTGTAGTTATTGGCAGCGTTCTCGCCAAAGTTGTTTACGCGTACGCTCACCTTGGCCTTGCCACCCTTGAGCACTGTCTCGGGAGCCTCGATCTCAGCATTGAGGTCGTCGGTCTGCGTGTCGCGGATGAAGAGGCGGTCGATGTAGAGGTCCTTGTAGGCTTCGGCCTGGACGGCGAAGTCGAAGGTGATGAAGGGCTCATTGGCCCACGGGCTGAGATCGATGCCAGAGGCGTGCCATTGGTCTGCCTCGAGGTTGGCATAATCGATCACGCCAGCCACATGGCTCACGCCGTCGGGAGTCTCCACCTCGACGGTGATCTTGGCGTTGCTGCCCTCGGCGGCCTTGTGATGGAACATCAGTTTGGGAGCATCAACGCCACCCAAACGGATCTTGCCCGAGCCGAGGTAGGCGATGTCCTCCTTGTTTTTTGACACGATGTAGAAGCTACCGCCGTCGTTATCGACAGAATTGGTAGAAAGCTCGAAGTCGGACTTGCCGGTGCCCCAAGAGGACCACAAGATGCCATAAAACTTATAGTTCTTCACGCTGGCAAAGAACGGAATCTCGTAAGGTTTGCCCTGGATGTAAGAAGGCAATGGGACGTAGGAACTTTCGCCATACGAATTCTTTGCTTTGACAAAGATTGTCTTCACGGTCTGCTCTGCTCCGTCGTTGGGATTGACGGCGTAGTCAAAGAAGGTCTTGCCTGTGGTCTCGCCGACTGGGGTGTAAGTGGGCTTGAAGTCGGCTCCATCCGACTCGGCGAGGGTGTAAGTGATCTTCTCGGGGTTGAGATAGCCACCCAAGCGACCTTTTGCGGGTGCTTCCCAATTGAAGCGGATGGAGTTGTCTCGTGTTTCCGTGTTCTTTTTGACGGGAGCGACGGGAGCGTCCTCTCCCACATAGATGGCAACGGGGGTGCAATAGAAACTGGCGCCCTTGTCGTTGACAGCGGCCACGCTATAGACATTGATGCCGTTGGTGGCGGTGTTGTCTGTGAAGGTCACCTTGCTGCCCGGAGCAGCAGAAGGAATCTCGGCAACCACCTGGCCCGTGCGGCGGAGCTGGAAGCCCGTGATTTTGTCTAAGGTTTCGCCGTTGAGACGCTTCGTAGGAGCGGTGAACGTGATTTGGGTGGAAAGTGCGCCCTGTGGGTCGGCCTCGGCTTCAAGACCTGTCACTTGGTCGGGAGCGAAGAAATCTACGCCTGCAGTCATTACAACATCGTCAATCTTGACACCCATGGCCTCGGGCTTCACGGAAAGGGCATGGAAGCCGAGATAGATGGTCTCGTCCTTGTCGGCGTCCAAAGTGAGGGTGACGGCCTCGAAGTCAGAACGCTTGATCATGGTTTGGGGCATCAGAGTCTTGGTCATTGCCTCTGGGGTAGGTGCTGTGCCATACTTCACCTCAAATTGCTCCTCATAGTACTTATATCTTCCTGAAAGACGGAAGGAAATCTTATACTTATGGTTGGCTTTGACGTGGAGGGCTGGAGAGACTAACCAGTCGTTGAAGGAATGTTTCTCCTCTCCGCGCAGTATTCTGGCGTAGCCGTCATTGTCGTTGAACATTCCAGGTTCCTCTATGCCCCAAGTGATACCGTCATTGTCGGCGTCGATCACTTTGAAGTAGGCCAAATCGGCCTCCGACTCAAAACCATTGGCGAAGGGCGGTGTGATAGGAGCGCCGTAGGAAACGTAGTTGCTGACCATCTCCTCACCCATCGTGCCGTGGTTGTTTGGCGTGATACCGTAGCCATAGACGGCAGTCTCACCCTCGGGGAGTGTATCCTCAAACATAGTGCCCACATGGCCGGTCTTGATGACCTTGCCCTCAGGGTAGCGCTTAATGTCGTAGGTGAGTTCACCGACGTAGCCCTCGTTCTGGCCGCCTGCAGGAGCTTCCCATGTGACGGTAGCCTTGCCCGTATTGGTATCTACCGAGGTGTGGGCGTTGACGACGGGTTTCGGGGTGTCGAAGCCAGCATAGTAGCGGCTTGCAAACTTAGGACTGGGGCCTTCGCCGTTGCTGACAATGATGGTGATGGTGTTGTAGCCCTTGTTGAGCGTGACAGGTTGGGAGACAGCAGCACCCGGCTTGGTCCCGCCCTTAGCTATCTCTTCCTTGTCGTTGAGAATGGTGTAGGTGAGTTTGGAGTCGGTCAGGTTGCCACCAGCGAAGTTCTTGTTGGGTGCGGTAAACTGGATGTGGCCCGAAAGCGATCCGTCCACAAAGTCGAAATGCATTTGGTCGATGGCGGCAGGTGCGCCGTCGGCAGCCTTTGCCTTGGGAATAGTAAGAAGGGATATGATATTGTTGTTGGCAAAGTCGCCGATCTCCGTCAGCTGACCTGTTGCGAGATCGACAGTATAGAGAGTGGATTTCTGATTGCTATCCACGCAATCCCAATAGAACGTGTTGGTAGTCTGGTCGATCTCACCACTTTGGTAGTAGAAACTGTCATCAGCCTTCTTCAGTTGTTTGCCCGTGGGGCCTACCAGAATTTTTTCGGCGGTGGAGGTGTCGATCTTATAGAGGTTGCCGTCCTCGGCAATACCATAGAGAATGTTGTCGCTGGTAATACCCATGGCTACATAGCTATGGCGCAGGCGGCCAATGGTGGAGCGTGTGATGTTCTCGTAGTCGGCTATACCCAACTCGTTGTTCGAACCATTGCCATCGAGGAAGCAGCCATAGACCGTGCCGTCGGCAGCGACGGCTGTCTCACAAGCGATGAGGGAGTAGTCCTCGATTCGTTTTTCGACCTTCTTCTCCCAGGTGTTGGTATCATAATGGTAGAAGTAGATCATATCGGTGCCCCAGAAGTTTTGGTACATGACGAAGTAGAGGTTGTCCTCAATCCATGCGCCCGCACCCGTGGCACGGAAGAATTCATCCTGGAACTGCTTCTTGACGGAGATGGGAGCTTCGGTGCCGAAGGTGTATATACCATAGCTGCGAGTTGTAGATGGAGTCCATGAGACTGAGGTATTGCCTCTCATACTGCTGAGCGAGCGTGGCATTGCCCGTCTTGCGCTGTATCTGGGCCATGTCGCGCAGGGTCTCGGGGATGTAGTGGAGCATCTTCTCTCGCTCCGCATGATCAATGCAGAGGCTGATATAGTGCTTGGCCTGGTCTATGTCGCCTAAGTTTTGGTAGTTGGAGTAGAGTTCGGCGTAGGCTGAGCAGATATAGGTAGGGGGCAGTTTGTTTCGGGTGCAGAAATCGGCGAGGTTGACCAGAATCTTGTTAGACTCGGCGTAGCGTGCCTCTTGTGAGGCCATCAAGGCGGTGGAGAACGAGAGAAAGAACTGGTCGATGGGAAGGTTGGGGCGAGGGGTGGCAAACAAGAGCTGGCGGTATTTCTTTGCGCCTTCGAGGTCTTTGCGGTTGATGCATACGCCAAAGAGGTTGGCCAGGATCCTGAACGTGAGTTCGTTGTCGTTCTTCGGACGGATCTGATAGGCTTTCTTGTAATAATCGAAGCCTTTGCCATAGTCCTTGAACATACAATAGACGTTACCGATGTTCTTGTAGATCAAAGGCAAGTGGGTCTTGGAGGCAGAAGTCTCGCTGAGTTTCAGACCCTCTTGGTAGTTTTCCAGGGCGTTGATATAGTTGCCGCGGGCGTAAAAGATGTCGCCCACCTTGAGGTTGGCGAGCGAACAGTCGGTCAGTTCCTCGTCGGTCATGCGGTCGTTGGTACGGGAGCAGACGAGCATGTACATCACCAAGGCTTTGTCCTCCTTCTTGTTTTGCAAGAACTGGTCGCCCTTGGAGAGAATTTTTTCCGACGGCCATCCTCTCACTTGGCGAATGAGGGGTGTGTACTTACTTTGGCTGGAGGCCAGCGACGTAAGCGAATGGATAAATAGTATGAGGACCAGCAGCGTCCTGCCAATATGATTTTTCATTTTGTATCGTCTTATGAAGTGGGGCCTTGGGGCGGATGAAGCTGCCTGGCCTTCGCTGTGTAAGTGTTCTGATTTCGCCACATCGGGCAAGAGTGGCGCAACCTGTGTACAAAGTTAGCATTTTTTAGTCAAAAAAGAGCCCTTGGGGAAATAAAATCCCCATTATTGAGTATAGGAATCAATTATTTTTTATACCTTTGTACGCGAATATGGACACGGCGTTGCGTTGGTCCTTTCACAGGGTAACATCAACAAGATAACAGCCTGTCTTTTGATAAGTGGACGGTATAAATAATTATCAATACAAAACATTAATAATTCTATTATGATTTATTCATCGGAAGTAAAGAACATGTGCGTTGTGGCCAAAGGCCCCAACCATGGACCTGCTCCCATTCCTGAGGAGGGAAAGTGGGTTTATGCCAAGGAGATTGCTGATATTTCGGGTTACACCCACGGTGTGGGATGGTGCGCTCCCCAGCAGGGAGCCTGCAAGCTGTCTCTCAACGTGAAGGACGGCATCATCCAGGAGGCGCTCGTGGAGACCATCGGTTGCACGGGTATGACCCACTCTGCCGCCATGGCATCCGAGATTCTTCCGGGTAAGACGATCCTTGAGGCGCTGAACACCGACCTCGTCTGCGACGCCATCAACACGGCTATGCGCGAGCTCTTCCTCCAGATTGTCTATGGACGCACGCAGAGCGCTTTCTCTGAGGGCGGTCTGACCATCGGCGCCGGTCTTGAGGACCTGGGTAAGGGTCTCCGTTCACAGACGGGTACACTCTATGGCACGGTGGCTAAGGGTACGCGCTACTTGGAGCTGACCGAGGGCTACATCACACGCCAGTTCCTCGACAAGGACAATCAGGTCTGCGGCTACGAGTATGTTCACCTCGGCAAGATGATGGAGGCCATCAAGAACGGTATGGACGCCAACGAGGCTGTGAAGAAGTTCACGGGCAGCTACGGTCGTACCACTGCCGAGCAGGGTGTTGTTAAAGCGATTGATCCACGTAAAGAATAATAAGGAGAAACATAATTATGATTAGAAAGGTAAGTTACGAAAGTCAGGAGCGTCGTGAGGCGCAGGTTCTTGCAGCACTCAACGCCGAGGGCATCAAGAGCGTAGAGGAGGCTAATCAGATCTGCGACGAGGCAGGTGTTGATCCTTATCTGATGTGTGAGGAGACGCAGCGTATCTGCTTCGAGAACGCCAAGTGGGCCTATGTCTGCGGTGCTGCTATTGCCATCAAGCGTGGATGCAAGACTGCTGCCGACTGCGCAGAGGCTATCGGTGTGGGTCTGCAGGCATTCTGCATCCCTGGTTCTGTGGCCGACGACCGCAAGGTGGGTCTGGGTCACGGCAACTTGGCTGCCCGTCTGCTCCGCGAGGAGACGAAGTGCTTCGCCTTCTTGGCTGGTCACGAGTCGTTTGCTGCTGCCGAGGGTGCCATCAAGATTGCCGAGATGGCCAACAAGGTGCGCAAGAATCCGCTCCGCGTTATCCTCAACGGTCTGGGCAAGGACGCTGCCATGATCATCAGCCGCATCAACGGCTTCACCTATGTGAAGACGGAGTTCGACTACTACACGGGCGAGCTGAAGGTCGTGGATCGCACGGCTTACTCCGATGGTCCTCGTGCCAAGGTCAACTGCTACGGTGCTAACGACGTACGCGAGGGTGTGGCTATCAACTGGAGCGAGGATGTCGATGTGTCTATCACTGGCAACTCCACCAACCCGACCCGCTTCCAGCACCCGGTAGCTGGTACGTACAAGAAGGAGCGCACCCTCGCTGGTAAGCCCTACTTCTCAGTGGCTTCTGGTGGCGGTACGGGCCGCACGCTCCACCCGGACAACATGGCTGCTGGTCCTGCTTCCTACGGTATGACCGACACCATGGGCCGTATGCACTCCGATGCTCAGTTTGCAGGTTCTTCTTCAGTGCCTGCTCACGTCGAGATGATGGGCTTCCTGGGTATGGGCAACAACCCGATGGTAGGTGCTACGGTGGCTATCGCCGTCGCCCTCGATCTCGCTTTGAACAAGAAGTAATTCAACTCTGTAAGCAAGGTTTGGGTGTAATCCCAATGCTTTAGATATTTAGATAAGTCCTCGCAAAGGTTTCTCCTTTGTGGGGACTTGTTGCGTTATAGCGAGGGTAAAGGAATGAGTTAGTGTGTGGAGAGGCATTCAATAAAACTGGGGCGGAGGGATTCTTTATGCACAGACTATCAAAGAGAGGAAATATGATACGATACATTCGAACTAGCTCTTGGTACATTTTAATTCATTGATGTACATTCGAACCTGCTCACGTATGTATGAACCCCGGAGGAGTGATA
>OFRY01000480.1_pt1 | contig 24941 bp, 28 predicted proteins | sample 1543171 | NCBI WGS metagenome assembly OFRY01 (sample SAMN04209240, study PRJEB22552) | human gut metagenome | biome: gut; material: feces | host: Homo sapiens | place: USA: Oklahoma | reverse complement strand
ATGCTCATTTGGCAAGGACTGTCAACATTCTGTCCTTGACTTTTGAACCAGTTTATTATGCACTATTGTTTTAGGAATGTATTTTTAGAACTATGTAATAATTCTTTAAGAGCAGTTCATAAACCATGTTATTTTCAAATGCTTTTTAGCGGTAATAGAAAAGGTGTCTGCCATTTTATAGCAAACACCCTTTCTTAATGACACGAAGGTATTAGTTTTCTTTATCTTAATACCATTGCCTATTTCACTTAAGGAAGCATATCATGAGTATCATTATGATATTTTTGCTGCGTAATATAATCACCTAAAGCAACATTTTACTTAAAAAGAGCGATTTCATTTAATACATAAGTATAGTTTTAGAATTACTCATGTTTAGTTAAGATTAAAAAACCAAATATAATAATAAGTGCAATAATAACAATGCAACAAGCAAGAATATAATCAAGGACAATAATATGATTAAGTTCTGGTTGAGCCAAATAAGTAATACCAAGCAATGAATTAATAATAAAAATCATTAGATAGGCTAAAAGAATTGAGACAATAATTTTTATAATCATTTTATTTTTTATTGTACTATTTCCTCCCGTTAAAAATATTTAGTACTTATAATTATATTGTAATATATTTATATAGAATATTACGGACTTTTAATCTTCAGTCTTTTTCATATAATCATTTAAATGAATACCATTTTTTAAAGCATCTATGACATGATCTTTATCGATCAAATTTTCTACCTTTTCATCTAAAATCATTCCAATAAAGCGGGCATCATCATCAATTGTAAAAGGACAACAGAAATAGAAATGATTCCCATCTTTAAATTCAAAGCGATAATCAAGAACATACCAATCTCTAGCAATCGGTGTTCTATAATTTTCATAACGATGTTTTAAAAGAAGTTCTACGCTTTGAATATCTTCATATTTATATTCATTCATAAACTTAGCTTCTTTTCCAAATAAAACGGCATAGAAATATTTTATATTATCCTTGAAACCTTTAAAACGATAATAACGAATACGATCATTTAAAAACTCTACAGATTGGCTCAAGAAATCAGCAGCAATAAAACCATTTGTAAATACAAATGAAATCACTAATACTGAAAGTACTCTTGTTAAAACATCTTGCTCATTTACAGCACTAAAGAATAAAACAATTAAAAATGTAGGAATAAATTTATATAAGAATTTTTTTATTGCGAGTTTCTTTGTAAGTCTTCTTCCAAGAGATACTGTATCCGTTGTTTTTTTATAACCTAATTTATAATTCTTTGTTTCTCTTTGGATTTGTTGTAAAGCGGGTAACATTGGTAAATCTTTTCTTACATACATTTCAATATTTTCTTGAACTTCTTCTAAACTCTTAATTTGTTCTTCTAGATGAATTTGATTGATTTTTAAACATTCTTTAAAATCTAGTTCATTATTTAAAATTGCTTTTACATCATCAATAGAAATATTTAAATTACGTAAAAATTTTACCATGATCAATTTTTGTAAATCTTCTTGGCTATAACTACGATAACCATTGTCATCTCTTTGTGGTGTAACGATTCCTTCCTTTTCATAATAGAAGATGGTATGTTTTGAGATTCCTAATTCTTTTTCTAATTCGTGTGTTTTCATAGATAACACCCCTTTCTTAACTTTATCTAACACTATAGAGTTACTTTATAGTCAAGGTTTTTTATCAAATTTTGAATGAACTGTAAGAAATCCAGTGATTTTTTAAAGAACCATTTATGATTTCTAAAATATTATCTGTAGGATAACTTTTTCCATCTTGTCTAAGTTCTAACCCACAGCATGTACATCCACCAACACCATGAATTGAATATTCTATATTATTTTCTTTAAGTAATTGATTGATTTCTAGAATCATATTAAAGTGACAACATTATTCATAAAAACAACCCTCCACCACTTTATTTGTTGAGAAATGGCAGATTGAGAAATAAAACATTGTTCTGCTGCTTCTGTAAAGCTATGACAATCCACAACAGTGATAAAATATTTCATTTGCTTAAGTAGCATGATCTTTACCTCTTTTTTTATTTTACCTTATTTTATTCATTCTTTATAACAAAATTTGTTATAATTTAGATGGAGGAACATATATGAAAAACAGTCTTGTAGTAAAATTTTTCATTTGGTTTATTGCATCACTTTTCGCTTTAGTTTGTGTTAAACAAATAGTCTATATTATATCACCTTATGAAACAGATATTAGAGCCTATGGCTTAGTGATTATTGGACTGATTATTATCTTTGGTCTTCTAATCCTTAAAAAACTAGATGACAAAAAAATTAAATAATATTCTTAAGAAAGGGGAGCTTTCCCCTTTTTTATTGATTTAATGGCTATTTTTTCGTATAATAGGCAAGGTTATCGAGGTGATGTTATGAAAGATTTTTGGTATGAATGTAAACACGTATGTAAACAGACAGGCGCAAGATATGGGATTCTTCATACACCACATGGTGATGTAGAAACACCTATGTTCATGCCTGTAGGAACACTGGCAACAGTAAAAGGTATTTCTCCTGAACAGCTTAAAGAAATGGGCTCTCAGGTTGTACTTGCGAATACTTATCATTTATGGTTAAGACCAGGAAGTGATATTGTAAGAGATGCAGGAGGGCTTCATCAGTTCATGAACTATGATGGACCTATTCTTACAGACTCTGGAGGATTCCAGGTATTCTCATTAGGTAAGACACGTAAGATTGAAGAAGAAGGTGTTACCTTCAAGAGTATTGTAGATGGTTCTAAGCTATTCTTATCTCCTGAAAAGTCTATCGCAATTCAGGAAGATTTAGGGGCTGATATTATTATGAGTTTTGATGAATGTGCACCTTATCCATGTACTCATGATTATATGAAGAATTCTGTAGAAAGAACATTAAGATGGGCTAAGAGAGGTCAGGAAGCACATAAGAGAGAAGACCAGGCTTTATTTGGTATTGTCCAGGGTGGTGAGTTTGCGGATTTACGTGAACTAAGTGCTAAGACTTTAGTTGATATGGATTTCCCTGGTTATTCTATTGGTGGTACTTCTGTAGGTGAACCTAAACCAATCATGTATAAGATGATTGAAGATAGTATTAAGTGGTTACCTGAAGATAAGCCTAGATATTTAATGGGCGTAGGTAATCCTATTGATTTAATTGAAGGTGCTATGAGAGGTATTGATATGTTTGACTGTGTACTTCCTACACGTGTCGCAAGACATGGTGCACTTATGACACATCATGGACGTATGAATATCAATAATGAAAAGTATAAACGTGACTTTACTCCTATTGATGATAAGTGTCATTGTTATGCATGTAGAAATTATACAAGAGCTTATTTAAGACATCTTCACAAGTGTGATGAAATCTTTGGTAAGTCTTTATTATCTATTCACAATGTTGCATTCTTATTAGATCTTGCAGCAGATATTAGAAAAGCAATTCAAGAAGACCGTTTAGCTGATTTTAAGGAAGAATTCTTAGAACAGTATGGTCGTGATGTTTATGAAAGGGCGTTTTAGTTTTATGGATATTGAATTATTTGATTATGATCTTCCAGAAGAATTAATTGCACAGACACCATTAAAGAAACGTGATACTTCACGTTTAATGGTTCTAGATAAAGAAACAGGAGATGTTGAACATAAACATTTCTATGATATTTTAGATTATCTAAAGCCTGGTGATGTGCTTGTAAGGAATAATACAAAGGTTATTCCAGCACGTCTTTATGGTCTTAAGAAAGAAACTGGTGGACATGTAGAAGTTCTTTTATTAAAGGATCTTCATGATGATTTATGGGAATGTTTAGTAGGTAATGCGAAGATTGTAAAACTAGGTACTGTGATTACTTTTGGTGATGGTCGTTTAAAGGCTCAGTGTACTGAAATCAGAGAAGAAGGTATTCGTATCTTCAAGATGATTTATGATGGAATTTTCTATGAAATTCTTGATCAGTTAGGTATTATGCCTTTACCACCATATATTAAAGAAAAGTTAAATGATCCTGATCGTTATCAGACAGTCTATGCAAAGGTAGAAGGTAGTGCTGCTGCCCCTACTGCAGGCTTACATTTTACTGAAGAATTACTTCAGAAAGTAAGAGAAAAAGGGGTTGAAATCCTAGATGTGACTTTACATGTTGGTTTAGGTACATTTAGACCTGTTAAGGTAGAAAATGTATTAGAACATCATATGCATAGTGAATATTATGAAATTAGTGAAGAAGTAGCTGAAAAATTAAATCAGGCTAAAAAAGAAGATAGACGTATTATTGCGGTAGGTACTACTTCTTGTCGTACACTAGAAGCTAACCATTCTAAATATGGATGCTTCAAAGCAGCTCATGAAAATACAAATATCTTTATTTATCCTGGTTATACATTTACTGGTATTGATGCATTGATCACAAACTTCCATCTTCCTAAATCTACATTAGTGATGCTTGTAAGTGCTCTTGCAGGTAGAGAACATATCTTAAATGCCTATAAGATTGCAGTAAATGAGAAGTATCGTTTCTTCTCATTTGGTGATGCAATGTTTATTCACTAATGAAACAGAATTATCGTTTAGTGATGTTGGAGACTCTTAAACATTTAGAAGGACGTCCAAAGTTATTGCTTCATGCATGTTGTGGTCCTTGTTCTTCTAATGTAATTAAAGAGTTATGTCAGTACTTTGATATTACTATTTATTATACAAATAGTAATATCTACCCTGCTGATGAGTATCATCGTCGTGAATCTGAGTTAGAAAGATTTGTGAAAGAGTTCAATGATAAAGAGAACCAGAATGTGCAGGTGGTAGAAGATACCTATAATCCTGAAGAATATTTAACGCATATTGCGCCATATAAGGATACTGGAGAAAAGGGCTATCGCTGTTATGTGTGTTATAAAGTAAGAATGAAGAAAGCAAGAGATTATGCTAGAATGCATGGTTTTGATTATTGGACAACTGTGTTGTCTGTTTCTCCTCATAAGAATAGCCAATGGATCAATGAGATTGGTGATGATTTAGATCTAGAAACACCAAAATTCCTTCATAGTGATTTTAAGAAGGATAATGGTTATTTAAAATCAACACGCATGAGTGATGAATATCATATGTATAGACAGAACTACTGTGGCTGTGTTTATAGCTATCATGAGATGCAGGAAAGAGAAAAAACAGACCTCTAATGAGATCTGTTTTTTAAGTTATCTAAGAATAGTTTAATCTTCTCAGTCGCAATTTTTAATTCTTCTAGTGAGTATGCATAAGAGACACGAATAAATCCTTCTCCAGCATCACCAAAGGCTGTACCTGGTACACAGGCTACCTTCTGATCATTTAATAGTTCTTCACAGAATTCTTCAGATGTAAGTCCTGTAGAACGGATACATGGGAATACATAGAAAGCACCCATTGGGTTAAATGTATGAAGTCCCATATCATTAAATGTTTTTACAAGGAAGTTTCTACGTGAGAGATAAGAAGCTCTCATTTCTTCTACTTCTTTATCACAATGTCTCAGTCCATCTATTGCACCATATTGTGCACCAGTAGGTGCTGACATGATAATATACTGATGAATCTTACACATTGCCTTAGAGAGTACTGGGTTTGCAAGGACATAACCTAATCTCCAGCCTGTCATAGCATAAGCTTTAGAGAAACCATTGATGACAACAATCTGATCTCTGATTTCTGGGAATGAAGCCAATGTACTAAATGGTTCTTCATAACTTAATTCTGCATAGATTTCATCTGATATAACAATAATACCTGATTCTTTAATAATAGGTACAAGTTTCTCATAGTCTTCTCTTGTCATTGCCCCACCTGTTGGATTTGATGGGAAGTTGATCAACATGACCTTTGTCTTTGGTGTAATAGCTGCTTTAAGCTTTTCAGGTGTTAATTTGAATTCATCTTTTTCTTCTAGGTGAATTCTTACAGGTACTCCTCCTGAAAGAATAACACTTGGTTCATAAGCAACATATCCTGGGTCTAAGATAATCATTTCATCACCTGGATTCATTAAGGCTCTTACTGCGATATCGATACCTTCTGAACCGCCTACAGTCACAATAATTTCATTTTCAGGATCATAATGTACACCAAAACGACGATAATAATAATTACTAATTTCCTGACGTAATTCTAATAAACCTCTGTTTGCAGTATAGAAAGTACGTCCTTTTTCAATTGAATAGATTGCAGCTTCTCTAATCTTCCAAGGTGTCGCAAAATCAGGTTCCCCTACACCTAATGAAATAACACCTTCCATCTGGTTTGCAAGATCAAAGAACTTACGAATACCACTTGGTTTAATAGTTTGTGCTGCGGTACTTAATTTCTTCTCATAATCCATTTTATGGAGTCACCACCAGTCGCGTATTTTTACCATCTTCATCATCTACTAGGACATGTCCATCTGTCTTATATGGCTTTAACACAAATGTTGTTTTTGTTCCTGTAACACCAGGAATACATGCTAATTTAGATGCAACAAAGTGCGCGACTTCCTGCATAGTACGACCCTTCACAATGCACATAAAATCATAATCACCTGATAATAAATACATTGTTTCAATTTCTTCATACTTATAAATATGTGACGCAATACGATCATAACCATATTCTCTTTCAGGAATAGCATTAATCTCAATCATCGCAGTCACAAGTTCAGTATTTGTCTTGTCCCAGTTGACAATAGTATGGTAACCACAAATAATCTTCTCTTTTTCTAGTCTATTTAATCTTTCTACAATGCTGTCTTTAGATTCTGCTAGCGCAGCGGCTAGGTCAGAAACCTTATATCTTGCATTTTTCTGTAATAATTGAATTAAAAGACCATCACTCATAGATAAAAGTTCCTTATTATCCAACCTTTTGTCCTCCTTTGACTATTGTACAATCATTTTATAATAATGAAACTCATTAGTAAATAGAGAATAATTGTGATAAAATATTTTCATGTGGAGGTGTCCTATGAAAACGTTTTATGTTGCAAGTTACGGTAAAGGTAACGATAAAGGAATCTATATCGTTTCTTTTAATGAAGAAACATTAGAATTAAAGAAAATACAACAGATTTTAACTCAAGATTTTCCATCATATCTGATTGCGAAAAATAAAGAACTTTATGTATCTTATAAGAATGCAAAATCTAATAATGAAGGTGGAGGATTAGGAAGTTTTAGTATTCATAAGAATGAATTGATTCTTAATAATAACTATTCTTCTTCTGGTAGAAGTTATACACATTTATGTATCTCTGATGATAATAAGTATATCTTTGCAGCTAATTATCATGTTGGTGCAACAGCTGCCTATAAGCTAGAAAATTATCGTATTGATCATAAAATTGGTGCTGTGAGACATACTGGTATGGGGCCTGATTTATTAAAGAGACAGACTGCACCTCATGTACATAATGTTGGTTTTACACCTGACAGACGTTTCTTATATGCTGTAGATTTAGGGGCTGATAAGATTGTAATGTACAATTATAAAGATGGTGTTCTTAAAGAGAATACAGATTATACAGTAAATGTTGTACCTGGTTCTGGTCCTAGACATTTGATTTTCTCACAGGATGGGCGTTATGGTTATCTCATTAATGAGATTGCAAATAAGATCATGGTCTTTAAATATAATGAGGGTCGTATGAGTTTAGTTCAGGCCATTCATTGTGTTCCACGTCATTTTAAGGGATTTAATGCAGCTGCCGCAATTCATCTCACAAAGAGTGGAGAACATCTACTTATTTCTAATAGAGGTCATAATTCTATTGCCTTATATAGAGTCAATAAAGAGAATGGTAAGATTTCTTTACTTTATATGGTACATACTGGTAAAGAACCTAGAGACTTTAATATTATTGACGATAAGTATGTTATTGTAGGTGCACAGGAAGATAATAAGCTTCAGGTACTTACTTTTGATGAAGAGAATGAAAAGCTATTGATGACAGATTCTGAATTAGAGATTCCAGCACCCGTATGCGTATGTGTTGAAGATTGAGCTTAGCTCAATCTTTTTTATTATATCATTAAGTAATTTAAAGTTTCTTTGAGAATAAATATATAGGAGGTACCCTATGGAAGAATTAATGAAAAATTTATATTTATTCTTAACAGAAGCAGAAAGAGGTGATGTATTAAGAATACATGTGACTGAAACAGATGAATGTTATGAATTTAGTTATGATGAAGTTATGGATATTGTGTTCCATAATAGAATTCCAGAAAGATTTAAAAAAGAAGTAGGTCCTAATAATTAGGATCTACTTCTTTACTTTTAGAGTAATGATGACTTCGTCATCTGTTTCATCGATGTTTTCTTCTACATCAGTTCCTGCATCAGTGACCATCTTTACTGCCTGATTGATTGTATTGATTGCGATTTTAACACTTCTAGAAAATTTACGTACACGTGGTTTTTCTTTTTTAGGTGTTAATAGTTTCGCAATTCTTTTTTCTGTTTCATCGACAGTTAAATTCTGTTCAAGAATCTCCTTCAACATATTATTTTGTTGTGCTGTATCTTCTAGTTTTAATAAAGCACGGGCATGTCTTTCAGAGATTTCTTTTTTCTTAACTGATTCCTGTACTGTCATAGGAAGCTTTAAGAGTCTAAGTTTATTAGCTACTGTAGACTGTTTCTTACCTACTTTTTCAGCGAGCTGGGCTTGAGTTAAACCCTGTGTATCTAGAATCTGCTGGTAAGCTAAGGCTTCTTCTATTGCTGAAAGATTTTCTCTTTGAATATTTTCTACTAATGCGGCATTGGCTGTCTGATTGTCATCAAGTTCCTGAATGATACATGGCACTTCTGTAATACCTGCTAGTTTGCAGGCACGGTATCTTCTTTCCCCTACAACAATCTGATATTTACCTTCATATTCTCTGACTACGATAGGCTGTAAGAGACCATTCTGCATAATAGATTCAGCGAGTTCCTGGATCTTCTCATCTTCAAAATGAGTTCTTGGCTGTTCCTTATTCGCAACAATATCATTGATGTCTAAGAAACAATAAGCATCTTTAATAACGTTCTTTTTCTTTCTATAAAGGCTTCTTCTTAATTTGTCCATAGTTTCTTGGGTACTTTGCAGGTGTTGATTTCACTTTCTTGATCACGATGTTATGACGATGATCATTCTGATCACTTAAAGTAAAAGTAAAATCATCCATCACTTCTCCTCCAAGTACCTTTATGCCTCCCTTCGCATCTTTTAATTCTTCAGGGGCTTTGAGTCCTTTTAATGAAAGGAAGTAACCATCTTTCTTCACTAATGGGAGACAAAGTTCATCTAAGATATTTAATCTTGCAACTGCACGTGCCATGACAATATCAAATGATTCACGATGATCTTTACAGAAATCTTCAGCACGTGATGCAACTGCTTGAATATGATCTAATTCTAATTCTTTAAATAAGTGATTCAAGAATGTGATTCTCTTATTCAAAGAATCTACAATAGTGACATTTAATTCTGGATAAACGATTTTAAGTGGAACTGAAGGGAATCCAGCACCTGCACCTACATCACAGATTGTTTGATTAGAGAATGGGAAATCAAACGCAATTGTAAGAGAATCATAGAAGTGTTTTAAATAAACACCTTCTCTATCTGTAATAGCGGTTAAATTCATCTTTTCATTCCATTCTACGAGTATTTCATAATACTTTTCAAACTGTTCAATCTGTTTCTCTGAAAGCACAATGCCTTTTTCTTCTAAGCTCACAATAAATTCTTGTTGTGTCATATTAATCTCCGTATTGTGTTTTTAAGTGAATAAGTAAAACAGAAATATCTGCAGGATTAATACCAGAAATACGTGTTGCCTGACCAATAGTTACAGGTCTGACCTTCTTTAGTTTCTGTCTTGCTTCTAATGATAAGTTTAATACATCATCATAGTCTAAGTCTGCAGGAATCTGCTTTTCTTCCATATTCTTTACTTTTTCTACTTGTCTTGATGTTTTTTCAATATATCCCTTATATTTAATAAGAATAGTGACTCTTCTCATTTCTTCTTCAGTTAAGTCAACATGTTCAATATAAGGTAATAAGTCTTCATAGACTAATTCTGGTCTTTGAAGAATAGAACGGGCAGTTACACCTTCTTTTAAACGTGTTGAGCCCTTCTCTTCTAAGAGGTCATTGATTTCACTCTTAGGTGAGAAATGAATGGTATCTAGACGTTCTATTTCAGCATGAATACGATTCATTTTATCTAGATAAAGTGAGTAGACTTCATCATTTACAAGACCTGCATCATGGCCATATTTTCTTAATCTTTCATCCGCATTATCATGTCTTAATAATAATCTATATTCAGCACGACTTGTTAACATACGATATGGTTCTTTAGTACCTTTAGTCACTAAGTCATCAATCAATACACCAATATAGGCTTCATCACGTTTCAAAATTAAAGGTTTATTACCCTTTACCTTCTTAGACGCATTAATACCGGCAATAAGACCCTGACCTGCTGCTTCTTCATAACCTGAAGTACCATTGATCTGACCTGCAGTAAAGAGATTCTTTAAAACCTTTGTTTCTAGACTAGGCCACAACTGTAATGGATCAATCGCATCATATTCAATCGCATATGCATATTTTAAAATAGTACAGTTTTCAAGTCCTGGTAATGAATGTACCATCTTTTCCTGAATATCATGAGGCATTGATGTAGAGAATCCCTGTACATAGATTGTATTCATTTCCTTAGATTCTGGTTCTAGAAAGATCTGATGTCTTTCCTTATCCGCAAACTTAACAACCTTATCCTCAATAGATGGACAATAACGTGGTCCAATACCTTTAATAAGTCCTGAGAACATCGCACATTTATCTAGATTATCTCTAATAAGTTTATGTGTTTCTGCCGTTGTATATGTTAAGTAACATACAGTCTGATCTTCTACTGGTGTGAAATGTGTTGTTTCATATGAGAATGAAAGTTTCGCATCTGTACCCGGCTGTACTGTTGTTTTTGAATAATCAATAGAATTAATTTCTACACGAGGTGGTGTACCTGTCTTTAATCTTTGGATTCTAAATCCATAATCCTTTAACTTACTTGATAAATATAAGCTTTCCTTCTGTTTATCTGGTCCACTAGGAGTCTTAGAATGACCGACAAGGACTTCAGCCTTTAAATAAGTTCCTGTAGTAAGAATTGTAGTATGAGATTCATAGCATGTACCATCTGCAAGGATAACACCCTTACACTCATCACCTTCTACAATCAAATCCTCTACCATTGCTTCTACAATATCAAGATTTTCTTGTTCCTTTAATACTTTCTGCATATAGCGTGGATAAGCTTTCTTATCTGCCTGTGCACGAAGAGACTGAACACCTGGGCCTTTCGCAGTATTCAACATCTTCATCTGAAGGTAAGTCGCATCTGTAGTTTTACCCATCTGTCCCCCAAGTGCATCTATTTCTCTTACAATAATGCCCTTTGCAGGTCCTCCAATGGATGTATTACAAGGCATGCTTCCTGTATTAGAGAAGTTGCTTGTAATAAGTAATGTTTTATTTCCTGTTCTTGCACCAGCAAGACATGCCTCAATACCTGCATGGCCAGCACCTACAACTATAATATCGTACACTATAAACGACCTTCCTTTCTTATTTAATACGTGTCTATATTAACATATCAATTCGCGTTTGTCATTATACCACAAATGCATTATTATGGTGTAAAATTCAATCAAAAATGTTGGTGGTATGATATAATGAAAACGGTGATGAACGATGAAAGAAAGAGATATTTTAAAGATCTATAATAATTATTGTATCATTGGGATGAGTCCTGATCCCAAGAAGTATAGCTATCAATTATATCAGTGCTTAAAGAATGCAGGTAAGCATGTCTATGGTATATCTCCTAAGTATGACACAATAGACAATGATAAGATGTATACATCTCTGATAGATATAGAGTATCCTGTAGATGTTGTTGTTTTTGTCGTCAATAAAACAATTGGTATGACTTATATCAGAGAGATGAGAGAGCTTGGTATTAAGTATGCCTGGATGCAGCCAGGAACTTATGATGAAGATTTACTTCATGCTTTTCATGATCAGGGAATAGAAACAATAGAAAATTGTGTATTACAAGTCATGAATGGTTAAATCAAATATAGATTCATGTAATGGGAAGGTGATATCGACTTGGATATCATCTTTTTTAGTATCCTTTAAATCTACTGTACCTAATGTTTCTTTTCTATCTGATATCACTTGATAACCAAAATCATATTGTTGGGATAAAGAGAAACCAATAGAACTCATAATCACAGGATCACCGTGTAATTGAATCATCTGCTCTGTCTGTAGTCTAAAGAAATTCTGATAAGGAATCTGGTCAATGCCCGTTTCTAATGCCTGTTCAACAGCCATAAAGAAATAAGAAGAGAACTTCCCATAAGGGAATCCTACAACATAAGGTGTGCCATACTTCTCTTTTAATAATTCAGCAATCTTTAACCCTTTGACTGATACTACAATATTTACATCTGCATAACCGGCCATATCAAGTGATGTATCATGATATAAGAATGTTGTAAGGACATTGTATTTCTGCTCAGTAAAATAATCCTTTAATATTTCATAGACTTCTTCATCAAATAAATCAGGTGTTAAGCCTAATAGATTAATAGAAGTCACAGGCATTTGTAAGTTATATTGAATATCCGGTAATTGATCTACTAATGTGCATAATTCTTCTTCTGTATAATTCATATATGTACCTCATTTTTTCTTCATTATATCATAGTTTTTAGTTTGCACGAGCTAACTATTTGGCTATAATATAGTTAGGTAAGATTAACATAGGAGGAGATGTTATGATTTTTTTAGAGATTAAAGGGTTAAAAAAGTCTTTTGGATAAGGAGAAAGCCATATTGATGTATTAAAGGGGATTAATATGACTATTAATAAAGGAGAATTCTGTGTATTGCTTGGTCCTTCTGGTTCTGGTAAATCTACACTACTTAATATTATTGGGGGTATTGATAGTTTAGATGAGGGAGAACTTATTATTAATAAACATCATTTAAAGACAATGAAAGAGAAGAAATTAAGTCAATATAGACGTGATCATTTAGGTTATATATTCCAGATGTATAATTTAATTCCTAACTTAACAGTGAGAGAGAATATCAAAGTAGGTGCTTATTTAAGTAAGAAGCCTTTGGATATTGATGATTTATTACATACACTTGGTTTATATGAGCATCAAAATAAATTACCTAATCAATTATCTGGTGGACAACAACAGCGTACTGCAATTGGACGTGCAGTCATAAAGAATCCAGATATACTTCTTTGTGATGAACCGACTGGCGCACTCGATTATCGTACTTCACAGGATATATTACAGTTAATCTGTGATATTAATGAAAGATTTGGAAATACAATCATCATGGTGACACATAATGAATCTATTAAGTATATTGCGAATCATATCTTTGTATTACATGATGGAAGAATTAAAGAAGACTATATCAATACAGATCGTAAACGAGTCAATGAGGTAGATTGGTAATATGAAGAATCCATTAAATAAACGTTTCATACGTGAATTAAAAGAAGACTGGAGTAAGTATCTTGTCATCTTCTTATTGATGACAGGTATGATTGGTCTTGTATCGGGTTTTATTGTGGCAGATGAGAGTATGATCAAAGCTGATAATGAAAGTTTTGAGAAGTATACAATTGAAGATAGTCACTTTAATGTAGATAAGAAACTAAATAATCAGTCTTTGATCAATATTTCTAAAGCCGGTGTACATCTCTATGATCATTCTTATGTAGAAGAAACATTGATCAATGGAAATAAATTACGTATCTTTGCGACACCTCAAAGCGTAAATAAAGTATGTGTCATGAAAGGAAGACTTCCTCAAAATGATAAAGAAATTGCGATAGATCGCATGTATGCCGTCAATAACAAGTTATCTATCGGGGATACTATTAAGAGTCAGAATCATTCATTAAAGATCTGTGGTTTAGTGGCTTTACCAGATTATTCCGCATTATTTGAGAATAACAGCGATACGATGTTTGATGCCATCAAGTTTGGTGTGGCTGTTGTACAACCTTCTTTATTTAATCAATGGGATACAGCACATATGACCTATAACTATTCATGGCTTTATGCAAATAAGCCAAAGAATGAAGAAAAGAAATCTGAATCATTCTTAAAGTTATTAAATAAAGAAGTACATCTAGAAGAATATATTCCTCAATATGAGAATCAGACCATTCATTTTACTGGTGATGATATGGGTAGTGATGGCGTGATGGTCAGACTTCTCTTATATATCATGATTGTGATTATTGCATTTGTATTTGCGGTCACTATGACCAATACAATCCAGAAAGAAGCCAATGTGATTGGGACATTACTTGCATCTGGTTATACAAAGAAAGAATTGATCAGTCACTATATGACACTTCCTATTATTGTGACACTTATGAGTGCCTTAATAGGTAATATTCTAGGCTATACCTATTTTAGAACGACTATGGCGAATTTATATTATGCCAGTTATAGTTTAACGACTTATCAAACAGTATGGAGTGCAAGTGCTTTTATTCAGACAACAGTTGTACCTGTTATACTCATGTTTATTATTAATCTCTTTATATTAAATAGACAGTTGTCTCTATCTCCTCTTAAATTCTTAAGAAGAGATAGAGACATAAACAGTCACATGTCATGCCTTTGTCCACACGTATTCCTTTTATTACACGTTTTAGAACACGTATTATTCTTCAGAATAAAGCCCATTATCTTGTCATGTTTATTGGATTAATGTTTGCGAATATGATCTTATTATTTGGACTTGCGATGCCAGATATTATTAATTCCTATGGAACCAATATTAAACAGAATATGTTTGCGGATTATCAATATATTCTTAAAGTACCAGCAAGCTTGCAGTCTAGTGAAAAGAGCTTTTCTAATATGATAGAAGCTTATACTTTCACAAAGGGAATAGAAACAGAAGAAAAGACATCTGAGAAGTTTAGTGCTTTTAGCTTAAAGATAGAAGACAATACTTTGGATACGGTGACTGTATATGGAGTAAAAAAGAACAGTTGTTATGTTTCTATTAGTGATGGTGTTTATGTATCAAGTGCTTATGCAGATAAATATCATATCCATAAGGGCGATGTACTTCACTTAAGGACAGAGTATACAGATAAGAAGTATACATTAAAGGTCAGTGGTGAATATAACTATCCAGGTGCGATTGCGATATTCATGAATCAGAAAAAAATGAATCAGTTATTTGATTTAGATGATGATTATTTTTCTGGTTATTTCTCAAAGAATCCTATTACTGATATCAATGAAAAGTATATAGGCACAACTATTGATTATGATTCATTAAGTAAAGTATCTCGACAATTGAATGTATCAATGGGCGGTATGGCTTATTTACTTTATGGAATGGCTGTCATCATGTTTATTGTGCTTATTTATCTTCTTACAAAAACAATTATAGAAAAGAATGCACAGTCTATTTCTATGACTAAGATTCTTGGTTATACCAATCATGAAGTAAGTTCTATTTATATTGTATCGACATCTATTATTGTATCTTTGTTTATTCTTCTCACTGTGCCACTCGATTATGTGATATTAAAGCCTATATTTGAGGCAATGATGAAAGAAGAGATGGCAGGATGGATGCCTCTAACGGTAAGTAACCTTACTTTCTTAAAGACAATTGTTATTGGTTTTATAAGTTATTTTATAGTGATGTTGATTGAGTATAAGAAGATTAAGAAGATTCCAATGCAGGATGCATTGAAGAATGTGGAATAGGAGGTACTTGCATGAATAAGAAGTTAATAGCGATACTATGTTGTATCATGCTTACAGGATGTACAACAGAGACAAAAACTAATAAAACAAAGACTATTAAAGAAGAAACACCTGTTGTCTTAACCACAAAAGGACATGATGTAAAGGAAGCCGTGAATAAGAGTGAAACAATTACTGTAAAGACAAAAGCATCTGGTGAAATAAAAAGTACTAAATCCGAAGTAACTATTCCTTCTATAAATGAAGGTGATCTTATTCAAGATACAACTATATTAAAGGATATCAGTAATAAGGGTGATGAAAATATCACCTTGAATGATCATCAATCATTGATAGAGAATAAATCGAGTTGCTTAAAAAAGCCAGTGTTTATGCGGGTTTCAGCGATTTCGATTAGTCTTTTGATAACAAATTGATAACAGTCATAGCAAGTGCCATTATTCTTGTTATCCAGTGGTTTATGGGTAACGGAACAATTAACAGGTGGCTTGCAGACTAAAGTTCGGAGCTTGGCTCTGAACAAATTCCATATTATAAACTAAGCCCTTAGCTGTGGTTAATAACCATAGTTAAGGGCTTTTTTGTCGTTGCCAAAGCATCTGTAGGGAGCTGCCAGTGGCAGGTCCTGTAGGTGCTTATTTATCTTTCAAGTGGTCTTTGAATGCTTCCACGAGAGCGTCACTTAATTCCTGTGATGGAACTTTTGCCCAACGCTGTGTGGTGTCGAACTCTGGATAATGGTAACGCCAGTTATCGTATTCTTCTCTGTTGATTTCTTCGGAAGATAGCTTGTCTGCCTGTTCTTTCCAAGCATACAGCATTTTGAGGAGTTCATATGCTTCTCTGCCTTTGTCCTTGTTGACCTTTAAGCATACCTCTCCGTCTGCTTCACTGACAGTAAGACCGTAAATATCTTCAAGGGTAAACAGAGTGTGCATAAGACCGATATAGCTGTCTATGTCAGGAACATCAAGAGCCTGTGGAGAAACATCAAGCACCTGTGCCAATGCATTTGTAAGGTCTGCTTTCGGTTTGCGTGTACCAGTTTCGTACTGTGCCAAACGCACATCAGCACTCTTTTCTGGAAAACCGATTGCTGTACCGAGATACTTTTGTGTCATACCACGCATTAGTCTGAAAAAATGTATTCTTTCGCTGATAGCCATAATGATACGCTCCTTTTATATTTAGTGAAATAAGTATAGCAGAAATGTTTAGTGGAAGTCAAGAAAAACCGAAACAAAAATGTTTAATATTTTCTTTGCAACCACTTGACAATAGCAAATATGTTTAGTAAAATAAATTACGAATTAAACAAATATGCTTAATGCGACAACTGAATGACCGTCCGAAAAGCCAAACCGCCAAGACCTCGTCGGAGCAAGTTCCGTATCGTTCGCTTGTGTGCAAGCACAAAAGCTCATTCGCTGCACTGCTCCTCCTCTTCCCCAAAAGTCTCCGACTTTTCGGGAACCCCTATACGAGCGAGCGCCTGATGTACTGCGGTGCATTGGGACAGCACAGCGCCTGCCGACAAGCAGGAGTGCCTGTTGGAACTTTAACACGGAGAAAGCGGCAAGCAAAAAATTATTTTAAGAAAGGAAGAAAAAGGATATGGAAAACAGATTTATCCGAGCCGAAGATGTGGCTCAGGAACTAAACGTATCAAAACCTTATGCATATAAACTCATCAGACAATTAAATGAGGAATTGAAAGCAAAGGGCTTTATTACGATTGCAGGGCGTGTAAATCGCCAGTATTTTTACGAAAGGCTCTACGGAGCAGGAAAGGGGGAAATGTAAATGCCGGTATTTAAGAATGAAGATAACGGTACTTGGTATGTGATGGCAAGGTATGTGAACTGGAAAGGGGAACGCAAGCAGAAATGCAAGCGTGGCTTTGCTACCAAACGAGAAGCACAGGAATGGGAAAGAATGTTCAAATTGCAGACTTCTTCAGACCTTGATATGAGTTTTGAAGCCTTTACGGAGCTTTATATCAATGATGTGAAGAACCGTTTGAAGGAAAACACGTGGCTTACCAAAGAGCATATCATACGCACAAAGATACTTCCGTATTTCGGGAAACTGAAAATCAGCGAGATTTCCACAAAGGAGATTATTACTTGGCAGAATGAAATGCTTGCCTATCGTGATGAGAAGAAAAAGCCTTATTCACAGACGTATCTGAAAACGCTGCACAATCAGTTGTCCGCCATTTTCAATCACGCTGTCCGCTACTATGAACTGCGTTCCAATCCTGCGGCAAAGGTGGGAAATATGGGACGTGAGGAACACAAGGAAATGCTGTTCTGGACAAAGGAAGAATACAAGAAATTCTCTTTTGAGATGATGGACAAGCCTGTTTCCTTTTATGCGTTTGAAATGCTTTACTGGTGCGGTATCCGAGAGGGCGAGCTGTTAGCTTTGACTCCGGCAGATTTCAACTTTGATAAGGAAACAGTCACAATCAATAAATCCTATCAGCGTTTGAAAGGGCAGGATGTGATTACTTCTCCGAAAACGAAAAAGAGCAACCGCACGATTAAAATGCCGAAGTTTCTGTGTGAGGAAATGAAAGAATATCTCGGTATGCTTTACGGATTGAAGAAGAAAGACCGTATCTTTACGGTGACGAAAAGCTATCTTCATCACGAGATGGACAGAGGGGCAAAGGCGGCAGGCGTGAAGCGTATCCGCATTCACGATCTCCGTCACAGCCACATTTCACTCTTGATTGATATGGGCTTTTCTGCGGTGGCGATTGCTGACCGAGTTGGTCACGAAAGTATTGATATTACTTATCAGTACGCACACCTCTTTCCGTCAAAGCAGATTGAGATGGCAGAAAAATTAGATGATTTAGGGAAAGGAGATTTTGAAAATGTCAGCTAAGAACAGAGATAACAAAAATCGTTGGAGGAATATCACAGTAGGGTTTCGAGTATCGCCCGAAGAAAACGAACTCATTAACAGAGCTGTAGCTCTATCAGGATTGCCAAAACAGGAGTATTGTTACCGCCGTTGCTTAAATCAGGATGTGGTGGTACAGGGCAATCCGAGAGTGTATAAGGCGTTGAAAACGGAATTTGCCACAGTCCTTGCGGAACTGAAAAGGATTGAAGCAGGAAAAGGTGTGGATGATGAACTGCTGAGTGTAATAGAACTGATTTCCATTATTCTCGGCGGTTTGAAAGGAGAGGATGCGAATGGAGAATAAAAAAGAAATGACTATTCCAAATGTATCTGCGGCAACAGATGCGGAACAGTCACTTTCCAAATGTACTGACAATAGTATAGTCAATCAGGATACGGATTTCAAGGGGTACGAGCAATCTTTTGAAGAAATGCAAAGGGAAATACTCAGACAGTTAGACCCTTCCTATCTGAAAACAGTATCAATGACAACGCTGTATGATACGGTGTTTGAGGTTCAGACACCACTTATCGACGGTCTGCTCCAAAGGGGAACTTACCTTTTCGTAGGTTCCCCGAAAGTGGGAAAGAGCTTTATGATGGCACAGCTTGCCTATCATATCAGCACAGGCACACCGCTTTGGGAGTATAAGGTGCGTAAGGCAACGGTGCTTTATTTTGCCCTTGAAGATGATTACCCACGTTTGCAGAAGCGATTGTTTCAGATGTTCGGTGCAAAGGAGACAGGCAATCTGTATTTCGCAACGGAATGTAAAACGGTCAATGGCGGACTGGAAGAACAGATAAGAGGGTTTATGAGGGAACACCCAGACACAGGCTTGATTATCATAGACACCTTAAAGCGTGTGCGTGAAGCAGGCGGAGCAGATTACAGCTACGCAAGTGATTATGATGTTGTGGCAAGGCTGAAAGCGTTGGCAGACAGTTACAAGGTTTCAATGCTTATTGTTCATCATACACGCAAACAAAAATCGGAAGATATATTCGATATGATTTCAGGCACGAATGGTCTGATGGGTGCGGCAGACGGTGCATTTGTTCTCAGTAAGGACAAGCGTACTTCCAACAATGCCACACTTGATGTTGCTGGCAGAGACCAGCAGGATATGAAAATCCATCTTGTAAGGGACAGCGAGCGATTGGTGTGGAACTTTGCAAAATCGGAAACGGAGATGTGGAAAGAACCGCCCGAACCTCTGCTTGAGAAGATAGCGGATACGCTCTTTTCGGAAAGTGACAGATGGGAAGGAACTGCTTCGGAACTTTGCGAAAGGCTTGCGGTGGATATAAAGCCGAATGTACTTTCTTTAAGGCTCAGTATCAACGCAAGCAGGCTGTTTCGTGATTACGGTATCCGTTATCAGAACAGCCGCACACACGACGGAAGAAAGGTTTCACTTTGGAAAGAAACCGAGCAGACGGCGTGACAAACGGTGTCAAAGGTGTCAATGTTTTTGAGAGCAGCACGCTGTGAAAAACATTGTCACCATCGTCACACTTTGACACCGGATAAAGTTTAGGGGAGTGTGCAGAGAGTGCCTTTTCAAAGGCGGCTCTTTGGTCTCGCCTGCTGGCTCGGTCGGTTCGCAGGCGTGTGTGCCACCGGCACACGCTCACCCCTCGGAGAGCCTTCGGAGAACGCAAAACCTGTTTACAGGTCGCATTTTTGATGGGTGTACCCGTCAAAAGTGCTTTTGCGTTACTTTTGACAAAAGTAACAAAACCTGAGAATGTTGAAATTTACAGATGGGAGATGAAAAAATGCAGAGAACGATAAGTGCAATGGTCGGTAAAGGCTCGGTCAATCACAATAGCCGAAAGTTCCGAGCAGAAAATGTAGACGGAACTCGTACTCATCTCAATATCGACTACTGCAATGAAAATATAAAGACAGTTTATCACGAATTGTTTGATGAAGCATTGGAAAGATACAATGCCAAGCAGATAAGGTCAGACCGAAAGATAAAAGATTATTATGAAAAAATCCGAAGTTCCAAGCAGGAAAAACCGTTCCACGAAATCATTTTACAGGTGGGCGGTAAGGGAAATATGAACGCCGATACGGAAAACGGAGAACTGGCAAAGCAGATTTTAGATGAATACTATCAGGGTTTTCAGGAGCGAAATCCACAGCTTCGGGTGTTCTCGGTTCGTCTGCATATGGATGAAGCTACACCACATCTGCACATAGATTTTGTACCTTTTACCACAGGCAGCAAGCGTGGACTTGATACAAGAGTGTCACTAAAGCAGGCTCTTGCAACGCAAGGTTTTAAGGGCGGCAGTCGTGGCGATACGGAGTGGTCGCAATGGATACAGTCCGAAAAAGAACAGCTTGCGGCGGTGATGGAACGTTATGGGATTGAGTGGGAACATTTAGGCACACACGAAAAACATCTTTCTGTTTTGGATTATAAAAAGCAGGAAAGAGAAAAAGAAGTGGCGGCATTAGGTGCGAAAATCGAGCAGAAACAGATTGAATTTGATGTGTTGTCGGAACGAGTATTGAACTATGATAAGGCAAAAGACGAGCTGTCAAATCTTGAAATAGAGCTTGATACTGCACCGAAATATCAGTTGCCAGAACCAGAGAAATTTATGACTGCAAAGGCATATAAAACCAAAATGGCAGAGCCGGTTGTAAGGAAATTGAAGCAACTTGTCAAAACGGTGCTTGCCCGCTGCTTTGAGGGGTGGGACAACTATCATAGGCTGAATACAGCGAATGCACAGTTATACCGCACCAATCAGCGTTTGGAGAAAGTCAATGAAAGATTGACCGAAGAAAACAAAATCCTAAAAGCAGAAAATAAAGATTACAGCCTGCTCCGTAAGGTTTTTGGTCGCAAACAGATAGATGATTTGTTGGAGCAGGCAAGAACAGTTAAAGGTCGCAAGCGTGATAATACACGATCACGATAGACAAAAATCACAGGAGGAAAAGGAAAATGACAAAGACAATTTTTGAAGAAATGGGCGGAACTTATAGACAGGTGGGTGATTATTTATTGCCGAACATCACAGTACCAGCCGAAGAAGAAATAGAGCCGATTGGTTTATGGGGGAAACGACATGCAAGGCATTTAAAGGAACACTATAAAGTGTTATATATGAACCTGCTGACAAGCGGAAAGCTGCATAGTTATCTTGCAGAAGTCGATAAGCAAGCAGAGGATATGTTTCTTCGACTGGTAAAGGAATATGCCGACAGACAAGATGTGACGGAACAATTAAAGAAAGATAATCCCTACGAATGGATTGGAAGAATGAATAATATTCAGGCTTGTGTGAGGGAAGTTGTAGGAACGGAGTTGATTTACACATAAGCGTTTTACGGTATGGTGCTCCTGCGTTTGCTGGAGTGCTGTGGTTGTGGTTGTAAAGAGGTTGTGAAAGATTGAATTTCGTAATGGTTGGATGTATAATTAGGAAGTGAAAATTTTAATTTGCACTTCCATAAGGTGAAATGTATTGACACAAAAAATACAGTATGATAGTATTGCCATTAGAAGAAAGAAAGGCACATTTTGTGTAAGGTGAGGAAATGATTAATAGATAATTTGATTTAAGTAAGACACATATAGTTATTGAGCCTGTAGAGAATAGGTTTGTTTTGTGTACGCTTAAGTTGGATTATCGCAAGAGGCATTTCCTTTGTTTTCCTTTTGGAAAAGAAATAAGGGTCTATTTAGCGAGTCTATTTTTGCGTATGCAAAAAAGACTCGTTTTTGTGTGTTCAAAATAATAATTGGCTCAGACTTCGAAAAGGAGAAACTTTAATGTTGCAGATAAAAAAATTAAATTTAACACATAAAAAAGACCTGAGAATAATTCTTAATGATTTCAACCTTGTGCTAAATGATGGAGATAAGGCAGTTATTATTGGAGAAGAGGGAAATGGGAAATCGACATTAATGAAGTGGATATACAATCCGTCGCTTGTAGAAAACTATATAGAAGCAGATGGGGAAAGGATAATGGGACACGAACGTCTTGGTTATCTTCCGCAGGAGATGCTCGATGAAGATAAGGAAAAAACAATATACGAATATTTTTCTGAAGAGGAAATATTCTGGGAGAAAACGCCTAAAGAATTGTCTGTTATTGCGGGAAAATTTGGAATGAAAAATGATTTTTTCTACAGTAACCAGACAATGGGTAGTCTTTCAGGAGGCGAAAAAGTCAAGACACAACTTATGAGGCTTTTCATTCGCGATGTTTCTGTGCTGTTGTTGGACGAACCTTCCAATGACATCGACATTGCGACGCTTACATTACTGGAAAAAATCATAAATGACTGGAAGCACATTGTGCTTTTTATTTCACACGATGAAACGCTGATAGAGCGTACTGCCAACATGGTGATACATATCGAGCAGATTATACGAAAAACAAAGGCGAGATATACCGTGGCAAAGCTTCCCTATAGACGCTATGTGGAAGAACGGCTTCATAAATTTGAAATCCAAAAACAGCGGGCACTGAGTGACCGTAGGGAGAAAAAGATTCGCGATGAAAAATATCAAAGAGTTATGCAGAGTGTACAAGGTGCATTAAGAAGTTGTACCAGACAAGCACCGTCTGTTGCCAAAAACTTAAAGGACAAAATGCATACGGTTAAGGCAATGGAACGAAGATTTGAAAAAGAAGATGAAAATATGACTCAGATGCCGGAACAGGAAGAAGCAATCTTTGTCAAATTAGGGGATGAAAACTCACACATTCCCGCAGGAAAAACGGTCATAGAATATGAACTTTCAAAGCTTGTGACTCCGGATGGCAAAAGAATTTTAGCAGAAGGAATTCATTTAAAAATAAAAGGTTCAGAAAAAATCTGTATGATAGGAGCCAACGGGGCAGGAAAAACGACTCTTCTAAAAAAGATAGCGGAAGAACTCCTAAATCGGAATGACATTAAAGCAGAATATATGCCTCAAACTTATGAAGACCTGCTGGATTTGGATGTTACACCGGTTGATTACCTTGATAAAACAGGAGATAAAGAAGAGCGTACAAGAATTAGAACATACCTTGGTTCACTTAAATACACACCAGATGAAATGGAGCATCCGATTCGGGAGTTATCAGGCGGACAAAAGGCGAAAGTGCTTCTCTTGAGGATGAGCTTAAGTGGTGCAAATGTTCTTATTCTGGATGAACCGACAAGAAATTTTTCACCATTGTCCGGTCCGGTAATAAGAAAAATGCTCCGAGAATTTCCGGGGGCTGTCATTAGCATTTCTCACGATAGAAAGTATATTGAAGAGGTGTGCGATAAAATATATCAGCTAAATCCTAATGGATTACAGCTAATTGGTGATTGATAACAAAAAGGATGAAAGACTGACAAATTTCAGGCTTTTAGTGAGTTGGAAAGCATACAAAGATTTGAATTTGGAGGATAGATTATGGTACGTACAGAAGATGCATGTGAAATTATAAAATATGCTTTGCAAAACGAAATTAAAGTATATTTAGATGGCGGATGGGGTGTTGATGCACTTCTTAAAAGAGAATCAAGAATACACAATGATATTGATTTGTTTGTTGAACTGAAACATTATCATGATTATATTTATGTGATTAAGCAGCATGGATTTGAGGAAGTAAATACTGATTATACAACGGATGGTCATACTGTCTGGAAAGATGATAAACAAAGAATCATTGATTTACATTGTTTTGAATTTACAGATGACGGAATTGTTTATGAGGGAGATATATTTCCATCAAAAACTTTTTCCGGTATTGGAAAAGTTGGAGATATAACTGTTTCTTGTATTGAACCATTGAGTCAGGTAATGCTTCATTTGGGATATGAACACGATAAAAATGATGTGCATGATGTGATGCTGTTGTGTGAAACATTTCAAATAGCAATACCAGATGAATATAAGGAAAAGTAAAATTTCAGTTTTGTGTTGAATCTCTAAGCAAAATAGCTTATAATTTGACATGCTACATATAGTTATTATCCACAGTTATCGAGTAGGTGTTATCAATGCCGATAACAAAATGATAACATTAGCTCGTATAGGCAGGATAATATGGATATATCAAATAATCAAAAGAACGAGAAACATTACAGAGAATAATTCCTAAACAAAAAGCGTTAGTCTTTGTAGA
>OFRY01000476.1_pt1 | contig 25023 bp, 17 predicted proteins | sample 1543171 | NCBI WGS metagenome assembly OFRY01 (sample SAMN04209240, study PRJEB22552) | human gut metagenome | biome: gut; material: feces | host: Homo sapiens | place: USA: Oklahoma | reverse complement strand
CATGCCGCGACCCAAAGCAGCAGTTTCTTTCTTCCGCCGAAATAGTTTCCTTTATCAATGGGTCGCGGCATGCCGCGACCGTACTTCCTCTTCGCTTCCCCAGCTTCCGTTTTTCCTTCCGCCGGAATCGCATCCTTTATTAATAAGTAGCGGCATGCCGCAGCCAAACAATCTCTTCACTCTCACAGCCCCCTTCTCAGTTGTACGCTCCGAAAAAATGTTCTACCTTTGGCGGATTAAACCAAAGCCAACAGAATATGGAGTTCTTGCTGCATTACGTTTGGAAACATCACCTCTATCCCTCGGCCCATTTTGTCAGTGACCGAGGCGAAACCGTCGAAGTCATTGACGTCGGCGTACACAATTTGCTGCATGCCGGCCCCGACTTCTTTAATGCGAAATTTCGCCTCGCCGGTATGGTGTGGGCGGGCAATGTAGAGATACACTTGAAGTCGTCCGACTGGTATCGGCACCATCACGACCAAGACCCTGCTTATAATAATGTCGTATTGCATGTGGTGTCAGAAGTGGATGGTGAGGTGCGAACCCAGGACGGGAAAAGCATTCCCCAAATTGTCGTTCCTATTCCCCCACAGCTACGTGCTAACTACGAGGAACTGATAGCCGAAGAAACTTATCCTCCTTGCTATCGGGTAATCCCCGATGTACCTTCCCTCATCGTACATCAATGGATGAGTCGTTTGACTATCGAACGGCTCGAAGCAAAGACGGCGCGCATTCAGCGTTATCTCGACCAAACCGGGGGTGACTGGGAACGTGCCTTCTTTATCACCCTGGCCCGCAACTTCGGTTTTGGTACCAACGCCGATGCCTTCGAACAATGGGCTTTGACCATCGAACCGAGTCAAGTGGGTAAACACCGGGACAACCCCTTCCAGGTGGAAGCCTTCTTTATGGGGCAAGCGGGCTTGCTCGAAACGGATGCGTGGAAGGAGGAGCAACAAGATGATTACTTCAAACGCCTACGGGCTGAATATGCTTTTCTGAAAAACAAATTCGACCTGAAGCCCGTCGATCGTAAGATTTGGAAATTCGGACGGATGCGGCCGCAAAACTTTCCCACCGTACGCTTATCCCAACTCACCCAACTCTATGTGGAGCGAAGGGTAGACCTGTCGCGCCTCTTGGAAACGACCGATGCGAAAGCCCTGCGTGCGCTCTTTCGGGTACGAGCCACGCCCTATTGGCAAACTCATTACGCCTTTGGGGAAGTTCACGAACCGACCGACAAAGTCTTGCAAACGGCTTCCCTCAACCTCTTATTGATAAACTCGGTCGTGCCCCTCTTCTTTGCTTATGGCCGAAGCCGCAAGGACGAAGCGCTCGCGGAGTGTGCTCTCCAGTTGTTGGAGAACTTGCCCGCCGAGCGCAACTACATCAGCCGCTGTTGGGAGCGTGCCGGTATTCGTGTAAGCCATGCAGCCGACAGTCAAGCCCTCATCCAGCTTCGCCAACATTATTGCGACCGGAAGGACTGCCTGCGTTGTCGGTTTGGCAGCGAATACCTGCGGCGTAAAGGACAGACGGGCGAAGTGGGAGAGGAGAGCCCGGTCATTTCCTTGAATGATTAAAATTTTCTGATGATGGAATACCTCTATACATTAACCATGAAGGTGCGCGACTATGAGTGCGACCTTCAGGGCATTGTCAATAATGCCAACTACCAACACTACACCGAACATACCCGTCACGAGTTTCTCCGCACACGCGGGGTAAGCTTTGCCGACCTTCACGCGCGAGGCATTGATGCTGTGGTGGCGCGGATGCAACTGCAGTTTAAATGCCCCTTACGGAGTGGAGACAGCTTTGAGTCTTGTCTGGCTTTGCGCAAGGAAGGTATTAAATATGTATTCGTGCAGGACATCTACCGAGTGCCCGACCATAAGCCCGTGTTGAAATCGACCGTCGAGACCGTTTGCTTGGTAAACGGCAGGCTGGCTCCGTGTCAGGAACTCGATGACCTTTTCTTTCCAGAAGAAAAGGGAGGAGAGTAAAGACCGTACTGTGGGGAATGAATCGGAATAACCGAAGGCATTCCCTCTTTTTTCTTGAATGAACCTTTGGGGGCATTTTGTTCCCATCTTCCAATCCATCCTGCCTATGAATGAAACGTTAGCTACCCTTATGCTCTCCCTGCTTCCAGGTCTGACCCGACCTCAAGCCTTGGCGTTACTCCGTTATTACGGATCGGCCGAAGCTGCCTTCGCCGATAACCATTCACCCAGTGAACTGTGGGCTCGGTTGCAGCAAAGTCGGGAAGGATATAGCGAAGCTCGCGCCCGTGCCGAGAAAGAGCTGGCCTTTTGCGAGCAACACCACATTCAGGTTTTTCCCTTTACGAGTGACGACTATCCCTTGTTGCTGAAATCAGAAGAACTCATGGATGCTCCCTTGCAGTTGTTCTGTTGCGGCAAAGTACCCTTTCCGCGTCGCCGAGTGCTCAGTGTGGTTGGCACGCGTCACATCACCGAATACGGCAAAGACCTGTGTGAACGCATCTTGGCGGACCTGGCACACTTAGTGCCCGATGTGACCATCGTCAGTGGCTTGGCGTATGGGGTAGACATTCATGCCCATCGTGCGGCTTTGGCCAACGGACTGCCTACCTATGCAGTCTTGGCGCACGGCTTGGATCGTATTTATCCCAGCTTGCACCGCGACACGGCCAAGGAAATGGTGAGTCAGGGCGGACTGCTCACCGAATACTTTTCGGGGACGGTGCCCGACAAGGGAAACTTCGTAAGGCGCAACCGCATTGTGGCAGGTATAGCCGAAGCTACGCTGGTCATTGAAAGTGCCGACCGGGGTGGCGCCTTGATTACGGCAACCATAGCCAGCAGTTACGGTCGGGAGGTGATGGCGGTGCCCGGCAGGGTGGGTGACCCTTATTCAGCCGGATGCAACCAGCTCATACAACGTAATCAAGCCAGCTTGGTGACCTCGGCAGCCGATCTGGTGAAACTGCTCAATTGGCCCACCGAGTCGGCAAAGGCGCAGCCGAGCGAGCCACAGCTGTTTCCCCTCTACACGGCCGAACAAGAGCGGGTGGTGGATGTCCTCGCGGGGAATGACGGGCTGTCGATGGATGCCCTGGCTCTTCAAACGGGCTTTACCGTGGCGCAGTTGGCTGACTTGCTCTTTGACTTGGAAGAAATGGGGAGTGTGAAGCGGATGCCAGGCAATCGGTATCGCGTGAAGGGGTAGGAGAGGGCAACCCTCAAATTGGCAGTGTCGGGGTGCGCTGACTAAACGAGACGGGAAGCTGTCTTTGCAGCCGGCACCCTTCGTCCTGTTCAGACGCTCGTTGGGAGCAGCATAGCAACGCGTCTTTCTGTTTCCAGTTCGGTCCTTGTATCCTCTTTTTTCAACCTTCTTCCGCCAAAAGCCTTCTAAACGCCGCTTTTGTCGTATTTTTGCACCTTGGAGTAAAGTCGCTCCATATCAATTCCCATTCATTTTGAAAACATTTGAAGAGTTAGGCGTATCGGAAGTGATTCGCCGCGCCATCAGCGAGATGGGGTACGAAAGCCCGATGCCCGTACAAGAAGAAGTAATTCCCTACCTGCTCGGTGTGGGCAACGATGTCATTGCCCTGGCCCAGACAGGAACTGGAAAAACAGCAGCCTTCGGTCTGCCGGTGCTCCAAAAGGTTAATCCGAAAGACAAGCGGACACAGGCGGTGATTCTGAGCCCGACGCGCGAACTCTGTCTACAGATAGCGGGTGACCTGAAAGAGTACGCTCGCTATATTGACGACCTGCATGTCCTTGCCGTTTATGGAGGTTCGAGCATTGAGAGCCAAATTCGTGCCCTGAAGAAGGGAGCCCAGGTGATTGTGGCTACCCCGGGCCGCTTGATTGACTTGATGAACCGTGGCGTTGCCAAATTGGATGCCGTGGAGAACGTGGTGCTTGACGAGGCCGACGAAATGTTGAACATGGGCTTCACCGAAAGCATTGATGCCATCTTGGCAGGCGTGCCGGCTGAACGAAATACGTTGCTGTTCTCTGCCACCATGGGCAAGGAAATCGAACGCATCGCGAAGAGTTACCTGCACAACTACAAGGAAATCGTGGTGGGCTCGCGAAACGAAGGTGCCGAGAAGGTGAACCACATTTATTACCTCGTTCACGCCAAGGACAAGTATGTTGCCTTGAAACGTGTGGTCGATTACTATCCGCGTATTTACGGCATCATCTTCTGTCGCACGCGTATCGAAACGCAAGAGGTGGCTGACCAGCTGATCCGCGACGGTTACAATGCCGAAGCACTGCATGGTGACCTTTCGCAAGCACAACGCGACCTGACGATGCAGAAGTTCCGTCAACACCACACGCAACTCCTCGTGGCTACCGACGTGGCAGCCCGTGGCTTGGACGTGGAGGACTTGACCCACGTGATTAACTACGGACTCCCCGACGACGTGGAGAATTACACCCACCGTTCGGGACGAACGGGACGTGCAGGCAAACGAGGAACGAGTATTTCTATCATCCACTTGCGTGAAAAGGGTAAGGTACGCATCATCGAAAAGGTGATTGGCAAGAAGTTTGAGGCTGGCGTGCTGCCCGAACCGCAAGAAATCTGTACGAAGCAACTTTACAAGGTGATGGATGAGTTGGAACGCATTGAGGTCAATGAGACGGAAATCGCTCCCTTCCTTCCCGAAGTGTTCCGCAAACTGGAATGGCTGACGAAGGAGGACCTCATCAAGCGAGTGGTAAGCCGTGAGTTCGGTCACTTCCTTCGTTACTATGCAGACGCTCCTGTCATCGAGCAACCCACTGACCGTCGCGGAGACAGCGGCAAGGAAACGGAGGGTAAATCGCGTCGGGAACGTCGTCGCAAAGAGGACGGTAAGCCCCAGGCGGAAGAAGGCTATACGCGCTTGTTTATCAATTTGGGTAAACGCGATAACTTCTATGCCCGCGAAATCATCAACTTGGTCAACCGCTATGTGCGTGACAGCAAGATTGAGATTGGACGCATTGATTTGACTGCCAATTGTTCCTTCTTTGAAGTACCGAGCGAAGATGCTGCTTTGGTCTTGGCTAAGATGAAGCGTGTCAAGGTGGGCGATCGCAAGGTGGTGGTGGATAATGCCGATCGCGAAGAGGGAATGGCTCCCGCTAAGTCTGCAGGCAAAGCGCGCCGTGCTAAAACTTATGCTGAAGTGGCGGATGCCCGTCAGATGAAAGCTGGCTGGAAGGCTGAGAAGAAGGCACGCAAGGGTGGCAAAAAGGCTGCCGAAAAAGATTTTGAGGTGCCCCGTAAGCGCAAGAAAGACGATTGGCGTCAGTTCTTTGAGTAAGCGGGTCGGGCAGAAGCTGGCGAACGACAGGCTTTGCGCTCTCTGTCCTCATTCCTCATTTTTCAATTTTTCCCCACTGCTTATTCTATTCCTTTATGTATAAAATACTTCTTTCTCTCCTTTCTTTTCTGGCCTTTACAGGCATTCAGCCGCTTTGCGCTCAGGGTGTACACTTTAAGTTTGGTGGCGGTTTAGCTTCGCATTATGGCAAGGCGAAGGCAGTTGGTGCCTTCAAAGCCGGAGTAGGCTATGAGATAGAGCTCGACCAGCATTGGAGTTTTGTACCGACTTTTGAAGTCTATGGTAAAGGTTGGAAAGATGCCAATCAGGAGGTCTTTGTCTTTGACGATGCAGGCAATCAACTCTTTGACCAGGAAACGGGTGAACCCTTGGTGGGCATCATGAGCCGTTCGGCTACGCAAAATTATGTGCAGGTGCCGCTCTTGTTTGCTTACTATTGGCGCACAGGCGAATCGCGTTACCTGGTTATGTCGGCAGGACCCTATGTGGCTTACGGTGTAGCGGGTAAACAAACGACGAAGGGCGACACGACCCGACCAGGCAGTGAGAAAATGTATTACGAGAAAAAGACATTCAAGGAGCCTGGAACTCACCGCTTTGATGCAGGCATTCAAGCCTCAGTGGGCTATCAGTTTCCCTCGGGTGTCCTCGTGGGACTCGAAGCGGACTTTGGATTGGCGAAGTTTAACCGTGCGGGCGACCGAAATATTTCGGGGCTGATAACGCTGGGCTATCGACTGAAATAAACAGCTGAAAGCTCAAGGAAAAATAAGGCTCGTTGCAGAATACCCTTAAATAGGTATTTCCCGGGTAAGTAAAACACCCGACCTTTGCATTGAGTTAAGTAGAATATTAAGATTGTTATGTTCTTGTCCGGAAAAGGGGCTGCACTGAGTGAAGTGCAGCCCCTTTCTATATTTCATAGAAGATGGACAAAAAAAAGCCAAGCCGAAGTTTCATTATCGAAATAAAGGCTTATCTTTGCCCCGAACTAGAAGTGGGCGTTTCGCCCATTTTTGTTCTTTTGCTTAAATCATTTGCACTGAAAATCAATCTTTCTAATGTTTCACTTAATATTTATCTAACGCAATGAAAAGGTTTTACAATCTCCTTTCATTTTTCCTGCTTTCATTAGTGGGAATCACCAATGCGGTGGCTCAGGATTACGGTCAGGGTGCGCTCCTCGAGACACCCGAGCAGATTGTCGGCAAAGACGTATTGCTCTATGCACCGGGTACCTCTGACGACCACCCCGCTGGTTATCTGAATGGCTCGGCCAAGTGGACAAAGACCATTTCCGATGCTTGTATTTACAACTTCATCAAGCTCGATAAGCAGAGCGCAGATGGTCACCCTCTTTACTTACTCCTGCAAAAGTCTACGGGTAAGTATGTGAAGGATCCCGCTAAAATCGAAGGCGCAGAAGATGAGTCTTATGTTGAGTATACCGATAAGAAGGAAGATGCCTTCGAGATGACGGTACTTAATTTTGTTGAGATTCAACCAGGTGTTACACCCGAACTTCGTACGAAGGCAACCTCTGCTAAGCAGGATCTTTCTAATCCAGGCTTTGTGTTGTGTCGTAATGAATTTGACACGGATGATGAAACTGGTGCAGATGTGCCTGTTTACATTGCAGGTCAGTGGGAACCTAGCTACTTCCCCTATGAAGATACCAACGTTTTTAATGTTTATGAGTTCGTTGTATTGAAGGGAGCTGAAAAGCTGGGTGCTTATGTTGAGGCTTTCGTAGTGGATGTAAACAATTATACCACTGGTACAACCCCTGGTACGTATAAAAAGGAACTCGTAGATGCTGCTGAAAAAGCATATAATGCAGCTAATGCTGCATTGGAAGGCACTGTTACCGATGAGCAAGCTGACAAGCTTTGCGCTGACTTGAAGAAGGCTTACAATGACTTGATGGAAAAGGGCTTCAATGCTTTGGTTGACGGTGGTTACTACTTTATCCGCACTACGACCAACCACTGGATGACCAGCGAAAAGAAGTCTGGTCTTGACTTCCTTTGGGGTGCTGGCGGTGTCTATGAAGGCGATAAGGCTCCCGCTGCTGGTGAGGTACAGGTTGCTGACGCTAAGTATATCTGGAAGTTGACTTCTGCAGGTAAGAAGGATCTCTACTATGTACAGAACCTCTACACGGGTACTTACATGAGTGCTGAGACCAATGCAGCCTTCAAGGTTGACAAAGATTGCTACATCTTGACGGAAGAAAAGACTCCGTTGTTTGTTTCTTTCGATGGTACTGAGAATAAGAATAATCCGGCTGCTAAGAAGTTGGGCTTTGTCTTCTATCAGATGAAGGCTGACTCTACAAAGGGTCGTCAGTTCCACTCTAAGTTCGCTAACAGCGGTGTATTTGAATGGAACGACATTGCTAACCCCAACAACATCTACCTCTTCAATGACGTAGCGAAGGCTGACATCGATCGCATCGCTGCTGAAGTAGAACAAGCCAAGTTGAATGAAAAGCTGAACACAATCTACGGTAAGGCTTTGGTTGACTACTCAGGTTCTTTGGCTATCAGCGGTGGTACGAAGGATGCTGACTTCAGCAACGGCTTGACGAAGGACTCTACGAACTTCTTCTGCACCGTATTGCAGAGCAATGAAGGTAAGATTGCTGCTTTGGCTGATGGTAAATTCGGTAAGAACAATGACGTGAACTCTTACTTCCATACTTCATGGTCTGGTGGTCAGTTCAAACCTTCTCTCGACAGATATCACTATGTAGGTGTTGACCTCAAGAAGGAAATCTCTGGTGGTATCATGGTGAAGATTGCAAAGCGTCGTACGTATAACGACTATCCTATGGAATTTGCATTCTTCGGTTCTAACGATCCTAAGGCTGTAGTTGACTCTGCAGAATGGACGCTCCTCGGTTGTGGTAAGGTAGACTGGAGCATCGGTATGCCGCTGAAGGCTGGTGTTGATGCCGACTGCGAAAAGGATACGGTTATCCCCAATGCGATTGGTGTTGCAGGTACTACTTTCGAAGGTAGCTACCGTTACATCAAGTGTGCTGCTATCGCTACGCAGTACAACATCAACGATCCGATTGCTACTCGCGGTTTCTTCTGCTTGAGCGAAATGACGGTGTACAGCCCCGCTACGATTGATCCCAATGGTGGTTTGATTCAGCAGGTATCTCAGGCAGTTCGCGAAGAAATGGCTGCTGCTTTGGAAGCTGCAAAGAAGGAAGTTGCTGCTGGTAAGGCTACGCAACCTACGATTGATCGCCTCCAGAAGGCATACGATGCTTTCATGAAGGAACTCCCCAATCCTCAGGCTCTTCTCGATGCTGCGAAGGAAGCTAAGACATTTGCTAACAATGTAGAAAGTCAGGGCTTCGTAGGCGAAGAACTCGCTAAGTACAACCCTGCAGGTCTCGAAGCTCTCAAGGCTGCTGTTAAGGCTGCTAACGAATACGATGCGAACGGCAAGTCTGCTAAGGAAATCCTTGCAGAAGTTGAAAAACTCAACACTGCTATGGCAACCTTTAAGGAAGGTGTTAACCTCCCCCAAGTTGGTAAGATTTACTACCTCCGTGGTGCTTCTCGCAAGGCTTGGAACAAGCAGTTGACTTCTTACAATGCAATCTGCTACGCTAAGAACAACAGCACGACGAACTCTATCTTCTTTACTCGTCCTAATGGTGCAACCAACGATGCGATCACTACTACGGATGCTATCGAAATTACGAATGCTGAACTTTGGGAAACGGTAACAGCAGCGCTTGAGGATACGATTAATAAGTCTCTTACGTACAACTACTGGTTCGTAGAGAAGGCTGAAAAGGCTAAGATGGTTCTCCGCAACGTAGGTACGGGTATGTACCTCTCTGCTCAGAATGGTGAAGTAGGCCAGAGCGCAACGCCCGTTGAAATTCCTGTACTCCTCACGAAGCCTGGTACTTTCGTATTTGACGCAGGTAAGGACAAGCAGCTCAACGTGAACTCTAACGCTGTAATGGTTACTTGGGCTGATCCTAATGACTGGAACGCTCAGTTTACTTTCGAAGAAATTCCTTCTATCGACTACCCGCAGCTTGCTATGCCCGTTGCAAACGAGCAATACCAGATTGTTACGCTTCCTGCTACGGTTGAATCTTGCCTCCACGGTACACTTTACAGCCTTGTAGGTGAAACCGAAGACAAGAAGTTTGCTTTGGCTGAAATTACGGAACCGATTCCTGCTGGTACGCCGTTTATCTTGGCTCGTGATGTAGAAACTGATGAGCCTCTCGAAAAGGGTGCTTATGCAGTTTTCGATTATCCTAATATGCCTGATGCTTTCATGGGTATCGATGAAATCGAGTTCTCAACGAAGGCACTCGATGCTAACGGTATCCAGGGTACGCTTTGCGAAGTAGATACGGTTGCTGCTGGTTACGCTTACCTCCGTGGTAGCAAGGTTGTTGCAACCAAGAACACTGTTATCGGTGTGAATAGCGGTTACTTCAACGCTAAGCACGAGAAGGGTGTTGCTGCAGGTGATGTAAACCTCGAACTTGGTAAGGTTGTAGTAGACAACATCACGAATGCTGACGTTGTTGTTCTTCCTTCTGTAGTTGACGTTTACTCTGTAGACGGTGTATTGGTTCGCAAGAACGTGAAGGCTGCTAACGCTACGAAGGGTCTCCCCGCTGGCGTTTATGTAGTAGGTAAGGTGAAAGTACTCGTGAAGTAATTCATTCTTCCATATAATCAAGGGTCGCTCCTCAACGGGAGCGACCCTTTTTCGTTTCCATACGTGCCTTTAATCGCCAAATAATGAGTATCTTTGCGTACATTTTGGGCAAGCGGGGAACCCCGCCAAAAATGCCCGCCTCTACACAAATAGACACGTTTACATGGAAGATTTAGAGAAGCAAGGCGCAGCCGAATACAGTGCCAGTAATATCCAGGTGCTGGAAGGCCTCGAAGCTGTACGTAAGCGCCCCGCAATGTATATTGGTGACATCAGTGAGAAAGGTCTCCACCACTTGGTGTACGAGACGGTAGACAACTCCATTGACGAGGCTCTCGCTGGTTATTGTACCCAAATTGAAGTCACAATCTGCGAAGACAACTCCATTGTTGTGCAAGACAATGGTCGTGGTATTCCTGTCGATATGCACCCGAAGGAACACCGTTCGGCTTTGGAGGTGGTGATGACTGTGCTCCATGCGGGCGGTAAGTTTGATAAAGGTTCATACAAGGTATCGGGCGGTTTGCACGGTGTGGGTGTGAGCTGTGTGAATGCACTTTCCTCCAAGATGGTGTCTCAGGTGTTCCGCGATGGTAAAATTTACCGACAGGAATATGCAAAGGGTCATCCTCTAGCTCCCGTGGAAGTGGTAGGTGAGACGAGCATTCGCGGTACGCGTCAGCACTTCTGGCCCGATGCGACCATCTTTACGACAACAACTTACAAGTATGATATATTGGCCAATCGCATGCGCGAATTGGCATACTTGAATGCTGGTATCACCATTACGTTGCGTGACTTGCGTCCCGATGACGAAGGCAATACGCGCGAGGATGTGTTTCATTCGGATTTCGGACTTCGTGAATTTGTGAAGTACATCGACTCTTCGCGTACGCATCTCTTTAACGATGTAATCTATATCCAAACGGAAAAGAATAACATCCCTATTGAGGTGGCAATCATGTACAACACTTCGTATAGCGAAAACCTCCATTCTTATGTCAACAACATCAATACGATTGAAGGTGGTACCCACTTGGTAGGCTTCCGTTCGGCTGTCACCCGTGTCTTGAAAAAGTATGCGGAGGAGACGGCAGCCAAACAACTGGAGAAGGCCAAAGTGGAAATCACGGGTGAAGACTTCCGTGAAGGCTTGACGGCTGTGATTTCTGTGAAGGTGGCTGAACCGCAGTTTGAAGGTCAGACCAAAACGAAGCTGGGTAATAGCGAAGTAGCTGGTGCGGTGAACCAGGCCGTAGGTGAAGCTTTGACTTACTACTTGGAGGAGCATCCCAAGGAAGCTAAGTTGATTGTTGACAAGGTAATCTTGGCTGCTACGGCGCGTGTGGCTGCTCGTAAGGCGCGTGAAAGTGTGCAGCGTAAGAGTCCGCTTTCAGGTGGTGGCCTGCCGGGCAAGTTGGCCGACTGCTCTTCGAAGGATCCTGCTGTTTGTGAATTATTCCTTGTCGAGGGTGACTCGGCAGGTGGTTCTGCCAAGCAAGGTCGAAGCCGTGCGACACAGGCCATTTTGCCTTTACGCGGTAAAATCCTGAATGTTGAGAAGGCGATGTGGCACAAGGCATTTGAAAGTGATGAAGTAAACAACATCATTCAGGCTTTGGGTATTCGTTTTGGCTTGGGTGAAGATTCGAAGGAAGCTAACCTGGACAAACTTCGCTACCACAAGGTGATTATCATGGCGGATGCCGATGTGGACGGTCAGCACATTGCTACGTTGATTATGACCCTCTTCTATCGCTACATGCCTCAAATCATCCAGGATGGTTATCTCTACATTGCGATGCCTCCTCTGTATCGTTGCACAAAGGGTAAGGTACAGGAGTATTGCTATACGGATCGCGATCGTCAGATTTTTATGGACAAATATGGCGACGGTTCGGAAGGTAGCATCAAGACGCAACGCTATAAAGGTTTGGGTGAAATGAATCCGGATCAGTTGTGGGAAACTACCATGTGTCCTGAGACTCGTCTCCTGAAGCAGGTGTCGCTTGAGAATGCTGCCGATGCAGATTATGTATTTTCAATGCTTATGGGCGACGATGTAGGTCCGCGCCGTGAGTTTATCGAGAAGAATGCTTTGCACGCTAATATCGATGCATAAAGCCCGTTTACGGCTTGTTTAAATACGACATGCCCCGTTAGGTTTTAGACGTTCCCGTTCGAGCGTATTAAACCTAACGGGGCATGGCCTTTTATGTTACCAAAAAAGGATTGATGTTAACTGAAGGGCGAAATATGTGTTCTAAACTTCGCCTTTTCTTTGAGATTCGCGAAAAGAATTTGTTCGCTTCATTTCCTACCTGTACTTTCGCTCCCAGTTAAACCGAATTTCTCTTGATGGAGAATTCTTAAAACAATGATTCATATGAAGACGAAAATAGCTTGTATGGCTGCCCTCCTTAGCTTAGGAGCAATGACAGCTTCTGCTCAGAAAGCAGGTGAGTTCCGCTTTGGTGTTACTGCTGGTATGAATGTACCCAAGATCACAGATATCAATGCAGATTGTCGCATTGGTTTCCATGCGGGTGTACGTGCTGAATACAACTTTACAGACAACCTGTATGGTAACTTGGGATTGTTGTTCACGCAGAAGGGTGCTGAGTACGATGCTGAGTATAAGGGTGTATCTGCTAAGTACAAGATGAACCCGGGTTACTTGGAACTGCCCTTGCAGATTGGTTACCGTTTCCATGTAGGTGACAATGTTTCCATCTTTGGTGAGACGGGTCCTTACTTTGCTTTTGGTGTTTGCGGTAAACACAAGGTTGATGTCGATTCACCTATTGGCGGTGGCGATATGAAGACGGACTTCTTCGGTGATGATGGTGCTAACGTATTCGATGGTGGTTGGGGCCTTCGCCTTGGTGTGGAAGTTTCTAAGTTCCAAATTGGTTTGGGCTATGAGTATGGTTTCTCTAAGGTTTGGGATGAATCATCTAGCCACAACTCTAACTTTACCATTGGATTGAGTTATATGTTCTAACTTATTATATGGTCTAGGTTTAGGCCGTCCTTTGTGAGGTTAAACGCCAGTCGGCAAGCTTTCTCTTTCTGAAAGGGATAGCTTGCCGACTTTGTTTTTATTGATATGTGGATTGGATGCTGAAGCATGCAAGAGGAAGGGCATTCACACAAATCTGTAGGGTTGCTCGTGTTCGTCGCATGTATGCATACAAAAAAAACGCTTGGCAATCTTGTGATTGTCAAGCGTTGGATGGTACCCAGAGCCGGGGTCGAACCGGCACGGGTTGCCCCACTGGTGTTTGAGACCAGCGCGTCTACCGATTCCGCCATCTGGGCTGCTTCTTAGCTTTGAGGCTTAAAGCGATGCAAAAGTAGTGCTTTTTTTGAAAGTTGCAAAGGTTTGATGGAAAAATCTTCAGCTAATAGCGAAATTGCATTGAAATAATAAGATAAATGGGGGATTTTCCTCGCGGAACCACCTTAGTAAGCTGTTTTAAAGGCTGGTTTATTTCCTTTCTACGTTAGATGATGCATTGGATGATTCCTTGCTTTCGGGAGCGTTCGTTTGACTTTATAGCGTATTTCTTTGTTCGAAATGGAAGATATACTGGGGAATGTGGTAGTTTTTGAGTTTTTTAGTCGAGGTTGCGGAGTAGTCCGATGGATTATTTCCTATCTTCGCAGAGCATGATCAGGCTAGGTTGTTTTTATATCCCTCTAAATTGTGTGAGAGTAATCAATCGGCTTGTTCAAACAATGAACTAAAACCATGAAGCTATGAAGAAACCGCAGCTGAATAATTACTGCATTATTTTAGCAGGTGGCGTAGGACGCAGATTGTGGCCCGCGAGTCAGAAGGAGATGCCCAAACAGTTTATCGACTTCTTTGGTACGGGGCGTACGTTGTTGCAACAGACTTACGATCGTTTTGTTCGTTTTATTCCTGCTGATCATATTTTCGTTTCCACTTATGAAGGGTATGTTCGCTTGGTACAGGAACAACTTCCTGAATTACCCGTAGCAAATATATTTCCTGAACCCGTTCAACTCAATACGGCTCCAGCCTCCATCTGGGCCACTTGGCATGCCGTTTTGGTCAATCCCGATGCCAATGTGATCGTGTCTCCAGCCGATCAGTTGATTCAGCATGCAGACTTGTTCGAAGAACAGGTCTTGAAAGGTTTGGATTACGTCGATCAGCATGAGGACTTTTTGGCGATGGGGGTGCGTCCGACTTTGCCTAATACGGCCTATGGTTATATTCAGATGGGCGATGGCGTGGGCGGAAAGAAGCTTTATCGGGTACAGTCCTTTACCGAAAAGCCGGAAATCGAATATGCCCGCCTCTTTCTTGAGAGCGGCGAGTTCCTTTGGAATACGGGTATCTTTATGTGGAAGGGCCAAACGATGGGTAAATGTTTGGATCAACTAGCCAATCGTCCCTCTCAACCAGCTGAAGTGGTAGCCAGACAAATGCTGACCATTGCAGCCGAGATGGATTACGTACGTTCTACTTTCACCGAAAGGGTGCCGCGACAGTTAGATCTCTTTATCCTCGAGCAGTGTGAAAACGTTGTGGTGCAAGAGTGTAATTATGGATGGGCTGACGTAGGTTGTTGGCCCGAGATGCATGCAGTTTCGTCGCAAGATGCCGATGGAAATGCGGTCAGTGGGGGAGCCAAGGTGCTTTTCTCAGGAACGCAACGTTGCATGGTTCGCTTGCCCAAACAAATGAAGGCTGTAGTAGCGGGATTGGATGGATTCTTGGTCGCTCAAGAAGGTGACTTGTTGATGATTTGTCCCAATCAGGATGTTGACTACATTCGCCGCCTTATTAATGAAGCACAGATGGATTTATAATCTTCCGTTTTTAAATAGTATTGTTTGCCACTGGTCAGAAAGGCTTTGCCGTTTCCCTCCAGTGGCTTTTTCGTATCCGAAACCCAATGGGAAGAAGACCGCAGGGGAGGTTCCTCCTGAGGAGAAAAAAGCCAATCCCTCGTACGGTTGCTTTCCCTTTTCATTATCTTTGCCCCTATGAAAAAAGCGCTGACACTCTTGAAAGTGGGTGGTAAGATCGTCGAATCGCCCGACGCGTTGGAACAATTCCTGCGCGATTTTTCTGTTTTACCTGGTCCGAAAGTGCTCGTGCATGGTGGAGGACGCAGTGCAACAGACTTGGCTACTCATTTGGGAATTGAAACCGTCATGGTACAAGGCCGTCGTGTCACCGATGCGGATATGCTCCGAGTTGTCACGATGGTTTATGGAGGTAGCGTCAACAAGAATGTCGTTGCCCAATTGCAGGCAGCTGGCATTCATGCCTTGGGACTGACGGGTGCCGATATGGACTTGATTCGCTCCCATCGTCGTCCTTTAAAGGACGGAGTAGACTACGGTTTTGTAGGCGATGTTGATCGGGTAGACGGTGCACGTTTGGCACAATTAGTCGAAGTTGGAATCACTCCCGTATTGGCTCCGTTGACCCACGATGGCCAGGGACAGTTGCTCAATACCAATGCCGATACGATAGCCAGCGAAGTAGCCAAAGCTTTGGCACCATACTATGAGGTCACTTTGGTATATTGCTTTGAACATGCCGGAGTGTTGTCCAATCCTGCGGATGAGCAAAGTGTGATTCCCCTTATCACCCGTTCGAGTTTCGAACAGTTCAAGGCCGAAGGCATTGTGTCGGGAGGCATGTTGCCTAAGATCGAAAACAGCCTTGCAGCAGTCGAAGCGGGGGTAAAGCGCGTGGTCATTACCCGTGCCGATGCCTTGGGCGCAGGTTGTGGCACTCGCATTGAGTAAGTTGTCAGATCTTTTCATTTATTCTTTTTCTCACTTAGTTTTTTCTCATGAATACATACGAAGTTATGGCTCCTGTCGGTTCGCGTGAAGCGCTTGCCGCCGCGCTGAAGGCTGGAGCCGATTCCATCTATTTCGGCATTGAAGCCCTCAATATGCGTGCCCACAGTGCCAGTCATTTCACCATTGACGATCTTCGCGATATTGCGGCCCGTTGTGCTGAACAAGGTGTAAAGTCTTATCTGACGGTCAATACCATCATTTACGACGAAGATATTGAACTCATGCACCGCATTTGTGATGCCGCCCATGAAGCCGGTATCTCTGCCATTATTGCCAGTGATGTTGCCGTAATGAGCTATTGCAACGAGATTGGTCAGGAAGTTCACCTCTCGACTCAGCTCAATATCTCGAATGTCGAAGCGTTGAAGTTTTATGCACGCTTTGCCGATGTAGTCGTGTTGGCTCGCGAATTGAACTTAGACCAGGTGCGCCAAATTTATGAAGCCATCGAGCGTGAAAAGATTTGTGGACCGAAGGGCGAACTCATCCGTATCGAAATGTTCTGCCACGGTGCGCTTTGCATGGCAGTTAGCGGCAAATGCTATCTCTCTCTCGACAATTTAGGTCGTTCAGCCAATCGGGGAGAATGCATGCAGATTTGCCGCCGCAGTTATACCGTGCGCGACCGCGAAACCGGCGTAGAGCTTGATGTAGACAACAAATACATCATGAGTCCCAAGGACCTCAAGACAATCAATTTTATCGACCGCATGATGGAGGCCGGTGTGCGTGTGTTCAAAATCGAAGGTCGTGCCCGCAGTGCCGAATACGTTTACACCGTTGTAAGCTGTTACAAGGAAGCGATAGCCGCTGTTGAGGCGGGAACCTTCACGCCCGAGTTAGTCGAGTCATTGACTGCTCGTTTGGCCACCGTCTTCAATCGTGGATTCTGGGATGGCTATTACCTGGGTCGTAAATTGGGTGAGTGGAGCGACGTCTATGGTTCGCACGCTACCGAGAAAAAACAATACGTAGGTAAGGGCATGAAGTACTTCTCCAAACTCGGAGTGGGTGAGTTCTATATCGAAGCAGGCGAGTTTGAAGTGGGCGATAAAATGCTTATTATCGGTCCAACAACGGGGGCACTTTATGTCGAAGCAACCGATATTCACGGCGACAATGGTCCTGTAGAGAAGGCTGTAAAGGGAATGCGCGTTTCGATTCCCGTACCCGAGAAGATTCGCCCTTCCGATAAGCTTTATAAGGTGGTGAAGCAGGAGAAATAAACGAAAGTTCGACTTCTCTATCCATTCAACTCTACTTTATACTTTCTAACCCTTTCTCCCTTCTCATGATTCTTCTTTTTGATTTTGGCGGTGTACTGGTTGATTTAGACCGCGAGCGTTGCATCCGTTCGTTTGCCGCCTTAGGCTTTGATATTCGTCCTTACCTTGGCACTTATCGTCAAGCCGGTGTGTTCTCCCAGTTAGAAAGCGGAAAAATTGGTATTCCGGCGTTTTGCGCCAGTCTGCGCGAACTGTCAGGCAATGCTGCATTAACCGATGAGCAAATCGTAGCCGCCTGGGAAGACTACTTGATAGGCGTTCCTACTGAAAGGCTCGACATGCTCCAACGTATTAAGCAACACTATCCTGTTAGCTTGTTGAGCAATACCAATCCCGTGCATTGGCGTCAGGCCTGTGATGACTTCTTCCGTTACCAGGGAAAGACGGTTGACGACTTCTTCGACTCCATCTTCCTCTCCTACGAACTCGGAGCTGAAAAGCCCGCACCTGAAGTTTACGACGCAGTGGTGCGCGGCTTGGGCGTTCCGGCTTCTGAAGTACTCTTCTTTGACGACAGTGAAGTAAATTGTGAAAGCGCCCGTGCCTGTGGTCTGCAATCTCTGCTTGCCCCGGCTGGAAGCGAATGGTTTAAATATTTCGATGAAAATGGCAAACTACAGCTTTAAGAAGTTCCGTACGTGGAACGAAGCGGCTCAGGGTTATTGCGCCGCAATCGGTTTCTTTGATGGGGTTCATCGCGGACACCAATATCTTATCGAACAAGTAAAGGCTGAGGCCGCTCGTCGTGGCTTGTTACCCCTTGTCATCTCTTTTGAAGAGCACCCTCGGCTTGCTCTGACCCATACCCGCTATTGGCCTGAATTGTTGACAACTAATGAAGAGAAACTTCGCTTGCTCGAAGCCTGTGGTTTGGCAGGTTGTGTACTCCTTCATTTCGATCAAGCCATGTCCATGCTGACTTCCCACGATTTTATGGAGCAGATACTTTGTCGCGAACTTGGTGTGAAATGTCTGCTCGTAGGTTATGACCATCATTTCGGAAGCGACCTCTCTGCCGGATATAAGGAATACGTCAAATATGGGAAAGAGTTAGGCCTGGAAGTCTTGCGTGAGCGTCCTTTCGAAGCTGACGACCTCCGCATCAGTTCCTCCGCAACCCGCCGTTTCTTGACGGGTGGTAATGTTGAAATGGCCCGCACCTGCCTAGGACGTCCCTATGTTTTGGAAGGCGAAGTCGTCGAAGGTCACCGAGCAGGCACGCTTATGGGCTATCCCACAGCCAACCTTCGTCCCGACTGCATAGAGCAATTGGTACCTGGACGTGGAGTATATGCCGTGCGCGTGTGGATAGACAGTTTCAGCTACATGGGAATGCTCAATATCGGTTGGCGTCCTACGCTTGATAACGGACACGATCAGTCCATCGAGACCCATTTGCTTGACTATTCAGGGGGTGATCTTTATGGTAAGCACATCCGGGTAGAGTTTTACCGTCGAGTGCGCGATGAACAGCGTTTCAGTAGCATCGAAGCCCTTCAAGCTCAGTTGGCTGTAGATGCTGATACGGTGCGTCAAATGTTGAGCGAACGATGAAAGCCCTGCTTCTTTTTCTCCTCTTTGTTGTGTCGCAAGTGGTGGCAGGTCTGTTGGCCATTCTCTTCTCACAACAGAGCCGCCTTGGTCAAGGAGTGAGCCTTGAATCCTTAACAGTTCAACCCATCGCTATGGGCACGGCGATGTTTGTTGTCGATTGCCTTCTTTGCGTCGGTTTGGCCCTGTGGTTCTATCGTCTCGAACCTCGTTGGAAGCGGCTCACTGCACCCCCTTCAGAGGACGCATTCGTGTGGAAGAGCCAACGACCGCGTCCGCGCCAGATTTTCTTTGCTGTTTTGGCCGCCACCCTTTTGGCGTTTGGCCTTTCCTTGGTACTGGAACCCTTTCATCTTTCCGATAACGGTATGCAGGCCCAGTTTGACGCCATGAAGTACCATCCCCTCTGTGTCCTGCTGTTGGTTCTCGTTGGTCCGTTGACCGAGGAACTCATCTTCCGTGCCGGCATCGTGCGTTACCTGCGTCAGCGTCATCTTCCTTCCTGGCTTGCAGCCGCAGTCGCCGCTTTGGCTTTTGCCGTGGTTCATCAGAATTGGGCGCAGGCCGTACCCGCCTTTGTCATCGGGTGGATATTCGGTCTCTTTTACTTGCGAACGGGCAATCTGTCGCTCTGTTTACCCGCTCACATTGCTAACAACCTCTTTGCCTTGGGCGTGATGTATTTCCCCCAAGTCTTTCACTTTATGGAAGAATGGTCCGCAGGCGCCCTGTTCGCTTTAGGTGCGCTCCACATCGGGCTCGGACTGCTCAATGTGCGTCGTGCGTTACGTCCCACTTCCTCATCCCCTTTAACTCCCACATTATGATTATAGGAAATCTCGATTTGGGCGACCGCCCAGTGCTCTTAGCTCCGATGGAAGACGTGACCGACATCGGTTTTCGTCTGCTTTGTCGCCAGCTTGGTGCTTCGATGGTTTACTCTGAATTTGTAGCTGCCGATGCCCTGGTGCGCATGGTCAACAAGAGTCTCGAGAAACTCACCGTCTGTGACGAAGAACGTCCCGTAGCCATTCAGATTTACGGGAAAGACCCCATAGCCGTGCGCGATGCCGCTCAAATCGTAGTTGAACGTGCCCATCCCGATGTACTCGATATCAACTTTGGTTGCCCGGTCAAGCGCGTGGCAGGTAAAGGGGCTGGTGCCGGACTTTTGCAGGACACGCCGCGAATGCTTGAAATCACGCGGGCGGTAGTCGATGCGGTAGATGTCCCCGTGACGGTCAAGACCCGTTTGGGTTGGGACGAAAGCCACAAGATTATCGTACCCTTGGCCGAAGAATTACAGGACTGCGGCATCCAGGCACTGACTATTCACGGTCGTACGCGTGCACAGATGTATACGGGTGAAGCCGACTGGTCCTTGATCGGTGAAGTGAAGCGCAATCCGCGTATGCGTATACCCGTCATCGGTAATGGTGACATCACATCAGCCGAAGGAGCCTTGCGTGCATTCAATGATTACGGAGTCGATGCCATTATGGTGGGTCGTGCTACCTTTGGCCGCCCCTGGATATTCAAGGAAATCCACGATGCGCTCCACCAGGCCGACCACTGTGTAGACCAGGTCGTTCCCTCTGACTACGCTCCGATGACCACCGACTGGAAACTCGATGTGCTCAAGGAACAAGTCCGTCAAAGTGTCGGACGCATTGATGAGTATCGTGGTATCCTGCATGTGCGTCGCCATCTCGCAGCCTCTCCCTTATTCAAGGGCATTCCCAATTTCCGCCAAACGCGCATTGCCATGCTGCGTGCGGAAACTGTCAGCGAATTGTTCGAGATACTTGAGCAAGTGCGCGTGATGTTGCGCGAAGCGGAACAGGCGTAGGGGAAAGCGAGTGTCCCGCCGCTTGTCTCAATGCCTCGCCGCTTGTTCCAGCTATAGCCTTGAGTCGATTGATGTCGATACAGTTCGATTTTAATTGACTCTGGGCAAGCGTAGTTGCTCTAGTAACTTTATAATCTCATAACCTTACCCCCTTTTCTAACCCTCAAATCCTCCTGCCCTATGAAGAATTATCGTTTAGAAGCCCTTCTTTTAGCTGTTGGCTTAATTATTGCAGGTTTCTTTGTTTATCTCGGTTTTGCCGATGTCGCTTCAGCCTCGCGCGATCGTCATGTTTCGGTGCGCGGCCTCGCCGAACGCGAAGTACAGGCCGATCATGTCATCTGGCCCCTGGTGTACAAGACCTCAGGAAACGATATGCAGACCCTCTACACGCAGATTCGCACCGTCAATGGACAGATTATCAGCTTCCTTCAAAAGAACGGCATAGCGGCCAAGGATATCACGGCTGGTGCTCCGCAGATGCAAGACCTTTATGCTGACCGTTACGCATCGTCCGACGTAAAGAAGCGCGACCGTTACAACGTGACCTCCATCATCACTGTTTCTTCGGGCGATGTCGAGCGCGTGCGCAATCTTATTCCCCGTGTCGGCGAATTGTTGCAACAGGGCATTGTCATTTCAGCCAACGAATACGGCACGGAAGTGCAGTATGAATTTCGTAGTTTGAATAAAGTCAAGCCTGCTATGATCGAAGAGGCCACCCGTAACGCCCGTGAGGCTGCCGATAAGTTCGCCAAGGACTCTGAGAGCAAACTGGGTAAGATTAAGATGGCGCAACAGGGACTTTTCTCCATTGAAAACCGTGACCAGTACACGCCTCACATCAAAACTGTTCGCGTAGTAACTTCGATAGACTACTATCTGGAAAGCTAATCTCTGAATACCCTAACGTAGCGTATTCATCCCGTCTGACCTCTATTCCTTTATATTACAAAGGCTTTAGCTGATTTTACCGACCAGCTAAAGCCTTTGCTTTTTATTGTAGCTGCTAGAAAGCGTTCGGGGAGTCCCCGCAAGCTGTTGTAGCTGCTAGAAAGTGTTCGGGGAGTCCCCGCAAGCCGTTGTAGTTGCTAGAAAGTGTTCGGGGAGTCCCCGCAAGTCGTTGTAGTTGCTAGAAAGCGTTCGGGGAGTCCCCGAGAGCCGTTTAGGTTGTCTAAATTGCTTCGGGGAGCCCCCGCAAGCCGTTCCGGGTGTCGGAATTGCTTCGGGGAGCCCCCGAGAGCCGTTCCGGGTGTCGGAATTGCCTTCGGGGAGTCCCCGAGAGCCGTTCCGGGTGTCGGAATTGTCTTCGGGGAGTCCCCGAGAGCCATTCAACTCTTGCGGAAAACTTTACGATAGCTTCCACACAAAAATAAAGGCAGCAGTTCCTTTCACAGGAACTGCTGCCTCATTATATACTGTACGTCAATTACTTCACGTACTTCTTATTGTTCTTGATGTAAACACCCTTGGCAGGAGTTTCGTTGAGGCGACGGCCGCTGAGGTCGTAGATGACGTCCTTGTTAGTTTCCGTTGTAACGCCTTCGATACCCGTCTGAGCATCCGTTACCTCAAGTATAGCGTCCACGATAGCACCGCCGTTAGCGAGGATACCGTTGGTCCCTGTAGGGGTACCATCGGCAGCAAGCTGACCACCGGGATCTACACTGTTCCAGTCATACTTGAAACGGATGCGGTATTTACCCGCCTTAGCTGGAGCCGTAAATTCGGGGCAATCCATGGTGTTGCGATTGCCACCCGTCAGTTCTTCGCCAGCAGAATTCACACCCTTTGAGTCATCATTGAAGTTACCAGAGTAGAAGCTGAAGGTCATTACGTCCGTACCCGTCTGATCCGTTTGTCCTTCGTTAAAGGAGAACTTACCGTCATTGCTGAGGTCAATAAAAGCTGCGGCATTCATCCAGTTACCTTTATGAGCCAAAGCTACCTTCAGCATATCGCCTGTCTGGCAGGTAAGTTGGCCTTCGGGAGCTTCTGTCAGGTCATAGTAGCATTGGTTGCCGTTGAGCGTAATTTGCTGTGCGCTTTCAGCCTTGTTGTTGACAGTCAGCTTGACGCTTTGCAGTTGGCGGTCCGTACGTGAGGGAGTTGCGTCCTTGTCAAAGTTTACAGCATACGGTTCCTGTACTTTGGAAGTTACCGTCAGTTCGATAGTACTCTTTACTTCCGATCCGTCAATAGCCGTAGCCGTGATGGTCACCTTGCCTTCTTTCTTAGCCTGTACGAGACCGCCGCGAACCGTAGCTACATTTTCATCACTGCTTGTCCAAACCAGGGCGGGGAAGGAAGCTTCAGCAGGAGCAACGGTAGCCTTGATGACGTAATTCTTGCCTTCTACAACCGTCTTCTCAGCCGTTTCGGGCGTGAGGTTGATGCCCGTTACAGCCTGGGGAGTAACAGCTGCGTCGAGACCGTCGTAGCTAAAGAGACTGCTGGCGGGGAGCGTAACCGTCAACTGCTGGTCGATGTCGATAGCCTGACCTTCAGTGAGACCTTCGAGTACGTCTTGTACGCCGAACGACTTGCGGAGCACAATCTTGCCCGTTACGTTAGCCGGAATGTTGAGTGCTTCACGGAGTGTAAACTTGTAAGTCTGTGCCTCGTTCGCACCGTTGCGGAGTGCTAGCGTAGACTTCTTGCCGTTCCATGCAGCCCAGCCGTATACTTCGCTCTTGCTGCCCGTCCAGGGATCACCGCCTACCCAGTGAGCATCGGGGAGAACGTCAGCATTGCGCTTCTGCCAGCTGATGCACTCAGCAAGGTCAGCCCAAAGCTGTCCCTTGTTGATGGAGTTCATCAAAGGATAGTCGTTGTAGAGTTCCACCATACCCGAACCACAGACGAAGGCGCAACGGAGTTCGCGGAGCACTGCTTCGTAGTCCATGTTCTTGCTTACAGCACCATACTTCGTGAGGATGAATCCGTGGGTCATCAACGTGTTGATGGGGCAGAGCGGAGAGTTCGTCACGTAGTTCTGGTGAACGAGGTTGTCGCGGTAGGTAATCCACTTTTCGCGGTCAATCTTGTTGTTGCCGATTTCGCCGTAGTCACCTTCCTGACGCCAGGTAGCATCGGTATACTGATACCAGAAGGGGCTTGCCCAAGTACCTACCGTTGTGTTAAAGAAGATGTCACGCTTCAGTTCCTCGCGTACGTAGCGTTCGAGGCGGATGATGCCTTCTGCATTCTCGTTACCCGTATCGCCGGCATCGGGTCCCGTAGCAGAGAACTGGGCAGAGATACCGTCAAACTTGAAGAAGGTGAAGTCGCCTTGATTCTGTGTCAAGTTGTAAGCCGCATCCTTAAATACCTTGTAGTAGGCCGGGTTAGAGAGCTGCATACCGCCCTTGCCGTTCCAGTACTGACGGCGGTAGTTACCACTCTGACCATAACCACCGACCGGACCGAGCCATGCGCCCACACCGGCGTTCATTTCGGCTGCAATCTTCGAGAAGTCACGCATTTCGTTGGGGAAGCCAGCGTGGAAGGTCCACGTGCCGTAGTTGTCCCAACCATCATCAATGACGAAGCTGCGGGGAGCTACACCGTAACGGTCGTACATATCCTTTTTCCAGTGGCTGACTACGTCTTCCATTTGTTTGGAAACGAAGTTCTTCGTCGGGTCTTGTGCGTTGTTGCGGTCAATGTTCAGTTCGTACCAGGAGATGTAAACGGGGTTCGCACGCCAAGGCACTGCGCGTTCACGTTCGGAGTAAGCAAGGAATGAACGGCGTTTCTGCGTCTTCGTGATGTCCGTTTCAGCCTGTTTGCCGTCTTGGGCAATGAGACCTACCACCGAAGAAACCTTCCAAGTTTCGCCTGCTTCGAGCGTGGTGTTACGGCTCCAGCGTCCCTGCATACCTACGATGTCAGCTGTAACGATGGCACCTTCCTTGGGTGTATATACTTTGGTTGTGATAGTACTAGTCGCATCAATTGACTCTGAAGCGTTTTCTACAAAGATACGGAGCGAGAAAGTACCGTCATTGGGAGCAATGAAGGTGAAGGTGTTTTTATCATGCTGTCCGCCCGTGAAACCGCTGTGGTAGTCACTGGCAGTGATGTTCTTTTCAGCATCGAGCAAATCGGCACCACCCAAGTTTAGGCGGTGGTTACCACCAGTGTACTTGACGAGGATTTCAACCTTCTGATCTTTCTTCAGCGTCACATTGGGAACTTCGTAAGCCAAAATGTTAGGATAACGTTTACCCGTAGCTTCAATGACACGGTTCGGCACTTTGTCTTCAGCCACTTGAGTCCAAGAATCAGCAGTCAGATTCACAGGATTAAGTGTTTCAGTCAGCGTCCACTTATCTTCGTCGCCCGTTGCGCCGCCAATCGTATTGTAACCCGTCGGCGTTTCGATACCGGCAAAGATTTTGTTGCTTACGAGTACC
>OFRY01000459.1_pt1 | contig 25806 bp, 20 predicted proteins | sample 1543171 | NCBI WGS metagenome assembly OFRY01 (sample SAMN04209240, study PRJEB22552) | human gut metagenome | biome: gut; material: feces | host: Homo sapiens | place: USA: Oklahoma | reverse complement strand
GCAACAACCAGCCCAACATCACCCACTCGATGAACCGGCTGGAAAGCCAGCTGAATTGCGTGCTGTTCATCCGCTCCAACCGTGGCGTTACCCTTACCCCGGAGGGTGAACTGCTTTACTCCCGCATTGCATCTGCGGCGGTGCAGATCCAGGATGCAGAAGAAGAGCTGAGCGCCAGCGCCACGCTGGAACACGGTGCGATCAGCATCAGCGCTACCGAAACTGCGCTGAACATCTACCTTGCAGAAAAGCTGCGCGCCTTCCACACGGACTATCCCGGCATCCGCCTGCGCATCTCCAACCACTCCACGCCGCAGGCTTTGCAGGCCGTGAAAAACGGCGAGGTGGATTTTGCCGTCATCACCACCCCTGCCGAGGTGGAAAGCGGCCTGAAAATGGTGGAGCTGAAGCCCTTTTATGAGGTGCTTGTGGGCGGCAGGACCTTTACTGCCCTTTCCAGCCAGAACCTTTCGCTGAAGGAGCTGAACAATTATCCGCTGATCTCCCTGAGCGACGAAAGCATGACCCGCGCCTTTTACCGGCAGTTCTTTCTGGATCACGGTGCGGTGCTGAAGCCGGATACCGAGGCTGCCACCACCGACCAGATGCTGACCCTTGTCAAAAGTGAGCTGGGCATTGCGTTCCTGCCCCAGCCCATGGCACAGGATGCACTGGCCCGCGGTGAGATCGTGCAGCTGCATCTGCAGGAGATCATCCCTCAGCGCTCCATCTGCCTTGTGTACGACCATCACCGTCCGCTGAACACGGCAGCCCGCAAGTTCCAGCAGATGCTGACCAAGGCGGCCCCCAAATGCCCGGAACACAGATAACCGCCGGGCCTTTCCCTGCAAACTGATCTATACGGGACTGTTGCAAAATAGCTCTCTGAAAAAACAATGCACAAAACCCGGAACCTTTTCACAGCCAAAACGGCTTAAAAAAGGCTCCGGGTTTTTGATTTTGTGCTATTTCTTTGTGCAAGTTGCTATCGCATTTTTATTTTGCAACAGTCCCCTGTTTTATTTTTACTTTTCCTGGATCTGTTTGCCGGTGAGGTGTTCAATGGTGATCTCGTAAAGCTGCACGGCCTTGATGTCCAGCGCAATTTCCTTTTCCACCTCTTCCTTGCCGGGGTAATACTTCATGCCAAGCTCCCGCACGCGGGCCTCGGTAGCAGCAGCATCGTCGATCAGATGGCAGCGGCCAAACACCACGGTGCTCTGCACATAAGGTGCCCAGTCGCCCGGCTCAAAGTGTTCGTTGCCGTAAACGGTAAAGCATACCTTATCATTCTGTTTCAGCGCGTCCACCTTCTGGCCGGACTTTGCACCGTGGAAGTAGATTTTGTCGTGCTCCTGATCGTAGTAATAATTTACCGGGATCGCAAAGGGATAGCCGTTGTCGCCGTTCACTGCCAGCACGCCCCGCCGGGACTGCTGCAGCAGGTGCTTTGCAGCTTCTTCCGGGATGGCGCGGCTGGCTCTTCTCATGGGTCTGAACATTTTTGTTTTCTCCATGTATCGCAGGTTTGCGGTGCGCACTCATGCACCCTTGATAATGCGGATGAGGGTCTTATCCAGCTGGATGGTGCGGTTCCACGGGTTCAGGATGATGCCGCTGATCTCCGGCACGGCAAGCGCTGCATCAAACAGCTTTTCCATATCCACAAGAAAGGTGGACTGCACCGGCTCGGCTCCCTTCATTTCCTCGTCAAAGCTGGTGAATGCATACCACCAGCTTGCGCCATCGGCCGTCCGGATGGCCCGCAGCTGCATCTGTTCACTGCCCAGATTGGGCTCCACCGCCACGACAAGCTGGCCATGCTCCTTTATGCGCCGCCGGATCACGGTAAGGGTGTGGGCCAGCTGTTCCTGTGTGGGCTCCTGCTGCAGGGCGGCTACCGCCTGCTCGATCTTTTCGTTGCCGTTCAGGCCCTTGTCTCTGGGTTGATTCATTGAGGTTGGTTCCTTTCTATTGTATTTTGGCAGAGGGAATAAGCGCAGCTCATCACAGCAGCAGATCGAACAGGCCGATCATTACCGGCATAGACACAATGGAAAGCAGAGTGGTCAGCACATACAGCGCGCTGGAATGCGCCGCATCGCGGTCATAGAGCTGAGCCATGGAGGTAACAGTAGCACAGGCAGGGGTGATGGCGGCAAGGTAGACCGTCATCAGGATGTTCTTGCCGTCGGCCACCCAGCTGGATGCATGGCAGACCCACAGCAGCACCAGAACCACCAGCGGGCATACCACCAGACGCAGCACTGTGGGCAGATAGTTGCGGCGGGTGCAGAACACCTCCCGCAGCGGCTTTTCTGCAATGGCCATACCGGCCAGCAGCATGCCCATCGGTCCCATCATGTTGCCCACTGTGCTCATGGTATTCTGCAGCGGTGCAGGCAGCACCACACGGAACCAGTACAGCAGTGCACCGGCTGCAATGGCGATCATGTTGATATTGGTGAGAACCTTTTTCCAGTCCAGCGCACTGCTGCCCTGCAAAAGGGAACTGGCGTGGGTCCACAGCAGCACCAGCTGCACAATGATGAATGCGCAGGAGTAAATGACATACGCATCGCCCATCAGAGCCTTGACCAACGGGATCACCAGTGCAGCGGCGTTGCTGTAGATCACATTCACCTGCTCCACGGCATCCAGCTTGAGCGGGCGGCTCAACAGGGCGCTGAGCACCAGCAGCACTACATGGATAGCCGCAGCAATCGCCATGGAGTACAAAAGGCCCTTGCGGATCTCCGGCGTATCGTCGATCTGGAATGCGTTGATGATCACGCAGGGCGTGACCAGATACACCATGACCACCGAGAGCACCCGGCTGTCGCTGGCCTTCAGCAGCCCTACCTTGACCACAGCATAGCCCATGATCAGAATGAGGAACAGCTGTGCGATCTGCTGCATCAATAACAGACTTATCTCCATTGTTTTTTCCTTTCCCCTTCCCTTTTTCAAAACCCAAAGGGAGAGCCGCCTTCCGAGGCAGCTCTCCCCTTTTTCTGATTTTATTTGCCGCTCGTCAGCCGCGCCACATGCAACGCCAGATAGGCGGTTTCCTCGTTGGGCAAAAACACGCCGTACTTGCGCAGCACAAAGGTGCGTATTTTTTCCGCGCAGGTCACCGCTGCCGGATAATTCTGCTGCATCTGCTGGAACAAAAAGTCGTCTTCGCTGTCCATCAGCTTGCCGGAGAAGAACCGCTCGGCAAAATACTGCAGGTGGCTCACGAACCGCGCATAGTGGATGCTCTCGGTGCTCACCGGGCAGTGCATACTGTAGGTGACAATGTTGGACAGCTCACCGATCAGCTGCGCTGCCCGCATGGCATCGTAGCCGGCCTGCGGGTCCTGCCGGGCGTTGACGATATGGAAGGCGATGTTGCCTGCCTCTTCGTCCGGCAGCTCGATGCCAAGCTTTGCCTTTACCTTCTGCAGGCCGCGCTGGCCCACCGCGTACTCCTTGGGATAAAAATGCTTGATTTCCCAGAAGATGCGGTTGGTCACCACAAGACCCTTTTGCTGGCGCTCCACTGCAAAATGCAGGTGGTCGGTCAGCAGCAGATAGATGTGCGCCGAAAGCTTGACTCCCAGCGACTGCTCTGCGTCGTCCACAATGTCCTGCGTCAGTTCCAGATAGGATGCCGGAATGCTGGAAAACAGCTCCAGCATAGGCTGTGCGTCCGGGTTGGACAATGGAAGGAACACGCGGTCTGAGGGCTGCCGTTCAATGGGCTCGCCCGCCTTGCGGCCATAGCCGATGCCCTTGCCCAGCAGGATGGATTCCTCGCCGCTGTCATCCTGCACCAGCACAACACTGCTGTTCAGCACCTTCTGAATGTGCATCGGTCCCTCCTCCTTCCGTTGAAACCTTAAGACTGCCGCTTAGTCCAGATCTTCGCCGTTGGAAGCAATGACCTTCTTGTACCAGTAGAAGCTGTCCTTACGGCTGCGGGCCAGAGTACCGTTACCCATATCATCCTGATCCACATAGATAAAGCCATAGCGTTTGGACATCTGATTAGTGGATGCAGAGATCAGGTCGATGGGTGCCCATGTGGTGTAGCCCCACATCTCAACACCCTCATCGATGGCCTTGCCCATTTCGCTGATGTGCTGGCGGAAGTACTCTACACGGTAGGGGTCGTGGATGGAGCCGTCGGCCTCCACCACGTCCTTGGCACCCATGCCGTTCTCCACCACCATCAGCGGCTTGCGGTAACGGTCGTACAGCTCGATCAGGCTGTAGCGCAGGCCCTTGGGGTCGATCTGCCAGCCCCAGTCGGTGGAGGGCAGATACGGGTTCTTGACACCCAGCACGGTGTTGCCGGGGGTACGCTCTGCGTTCGGGTCCACAGACTCGGTCATGGTCATATAGTAGCTGCAGGAAACAAAGTCCACGCAGCCTGCCTTCAGGGTGGCGGCATCCTCGGGCAGCATTTCCACATGGATGCCCTTGCGCTCGAACATCTTGAGGATCAGGCGGGGGTACTCGCCCCAGACATGCACATCGGCATAGAACAGGTTTTCCAGATTCTTTGCCTGAGTAGCCAGCTCATCATCGGGTGCGCAGGTGCGGGCATAGGTGGTGAGCTTGGTCAGCATGCAGCCCACCTTGCTGCCGGGGATGATCTCGTGGCAGTCCTTTACTACCATAGCGCTGGCCACCAGCTGGTGGTGCAGGGCCTGATAGCAGGTCTCCAGCATCTTATCCTCGGGCACGCGGCTAGGGATGATGCCGGCGGTGGTGAAGGGGTGACGGATCACGCTGTCCACCTCGTTGAAGGTGAGCCAGTACTTGACCTGATCCTTGTAGCGCTCAAAGCACGCATGGCAGAACTTTGCAAAGCAGTCGATCACGCGGCGATCCACCCAGCCATTGTACTTGGTGGCCAGTGCCAGCGGCATTTCATAGTGGCTCAACGTGACCAGCGGCTCGATGCCGTTCTTGTGCATCTCAGCGAACAGGTCGCTGTAGAACTGCAGGCCCTTTTCGTTCGGCTCTGCTTCCTCGCCGGTGGGGAAGATGCGGGTCCATGCAATGGAAACGCGCAGCATGGTAAAGCCCATCTCGGCAAACAGCTTCAGGTCTTCTTTGTAATGATGGTAGAAGTCGATGCCGCGGCGCTTGGGATAATAGGTATCATCCGGGTCGGCCATGGCGGCAGCAATGTGTGCGTCGTCCATGGCAACATGGGACTTGTAATCCTTCACGTCGGTGTTGGGCTTGTAGGTGGCAACATCGGCCACGCTGGGGCCTTTGCCATCCACGTTCCATGCGCCCTCTACCTGGTTTGCGGCAACAGCGCCGCCCCAGAAAAAGCCTTTGGGGAAACTCATTTATTTGCCTCCAGTTTCAGCAGTGCGGCACCGGGCACCACAGCGCCCTCGGCCACAGTCTTGATGGTGAACTCATCGGCGTTGGTCACGACGATGGGGGTAGTTACATCATAACCGTCTGCTTTGATTCCGTCAAGGTCAAACTTCATCAGCAGCTGGCCCTTCTTGACAGTCTCGCCGTCCTTGACCTGCGGGTCAAAGCCCTTGCCGTCGCGCTTGACGGTGTCCATGCCGATATGCATGAGCAGTTCAGCACCGGCAGCGGTCTTCATGGAGATGGCGTGCTTGGTGCCGAACACGGACTCGATCACGCCGTCAGCGGGAGCGTACAGCTCACCCTTCTCGGGCACCACGGCAATGCCGTCGCCCAGGATCTTCTGGGAGAAAACTTCATCCTTGACCTCTTCCAGAGCAATGGCCTTGCCCTGCAGGGGGCTGCTGATGGTGGAATCCGCAGCTGCTGCGTCTGTAGCAGTCTCGGGAGCGGGTGCAGCGGTCTCATCCTCTGCGGGGGTCTCGTCCTTATACAGGAAGAAGGACAGTGCGAAGGAAGCCACAACAGAGATCACCAGACCAACTGCAGCCCACAGGATGTTCTTGCCGTTATCCGGGTCAACGAACATGGCCATGCCAGCCAGACCGGGGCCCATGGCAACGAATGCCTTGACCTTCATCAGGCCAACGAACAGACCGCCGATGAAGCTGGAGGCCACAACGGACATCATGACCTTCTTGTGCTGCAGGGTAACACCGTACAGAGCAGGCTCGGTGATGCCGAACAGGCCGGAGATGCCAGCGGAGATCGCGGTAGCGCGCAGGTTTTCGTCCTTGGTCTTCAGAGCAACGCCGAGGCAGGCACCGCCCTCAGAGATGTTGTGTGCCAGAGAAGCAGGCATGTACAGCATTTCAAAACCAGGGTCAGAAATAGAAGCAACTGCGTAGGGGACCAGAGCCTTATGCATGCCCATGGAGATCATGAAGGGCAGCACGGCAGCCAGCAGAGCAACGGCCAGCCAGCCCAGCGTGTTGTACAGAGCCAGGATCACGGTGGTCAGCAGAGCACCGATGTTGTAGCCCAGAGGTCCGAGGACGACCAGTGCCACAGGGAAGCCGATGCCGAAGCACAGCATGGGCACAAAGAACACGCGGATGGCCTTGGGGCACCACTTGTTGGCCCACTTTTCAATAAAGGACATGAAAATGACGGTCAGGATAGCCGGGAATACCTGTCCGCCGTAAGCGATGTTCTGCAGCTTGATGCCGAGGAAGTAAGCACCGCCCTCGGTAGCCAGCAGAGCGGAAACGCTGGGGTGGATCATGGCAGCAGCCAGAGCCACCGCCACCAGCTTGTTGCAGTTGAACTTGGTTGCAGTGGTGAAGGCGACCATGACGGGCAGGTAGTACAGAGCTGCATCTGCCACGCCGACAAACACCTTATAGGCGATATCGCCGCTGCTCATCAGGCCCAGAGTGCTCAGCAGCACCATCAGAGCCTTCAGAACGCCTGCACCTGCAATGGCGGGGACCAGCGGCTGGAAGATGCCGACCATGTAGTCCAGAATAATGCCGCCGATCTCTTTTTTGCCCTTGGGGGCAGCGGGAGCTGCAGCCTGACCTGCGTTGAAGGTGCCCAGCTTGAGCAGCTCATCGTACACTTCGATGACATCGTTGCCGATGACCACCTGACACTGCGGGCCGCTGGAAATAACGCCCATAACACCGGCAGTCTTTTTCAGGGCTGCAGCATCCACCTTGGAGGTGTCTGCCAGAGTGAAGCGCAGGCGGGTGGAGCAGTGCTCGACCTGCACAACGTTCTTCTCGCCGCCAACCAGACGCAGCACGTCGGAGGCAGTCTGCTTGTAGTTCTTCATTTTGTTCTCCTTTATCTTGTGTGTGGTGGCATTTTCCTGCCGCCCGGCCGAAGCGGACAAAAGAAAAAAGACCCAACAGAATGACCCCGTGTACAATTTCTCCCGGAATCATAGTATCTGGCTACAATTCACCCAAAAGAAAAGGTATTCGTCATTCCATCAGATCCTGCCTGCATTACCAGTAACATGTCCAACTGGATATTGTGGTATTAGTATATCAATCATCTTTTCGTTTTTCAATATGACTTTTTCACAAAATAAATCTTAAAAAATTATGAAGTTCGTATATTCATTTGTTTTTTCACATAGCTGTCGGTGTGTGCTCGTATACTCCTTTCACCGCCTGCACTGATGCCGGCCGCACATCTTGCGCACCGCGCCGCCGCTTGTTATAATAAGTGTAACGATCTGTTTATTACTTTTTACATACAGGAGGTACAATCCATGCGCATTGCTTACGAGACGATGCTGGCCGAATTTGAGCGGGTCCTGACCAAATACGGTTTCAGCCCAAAGCGTGCCCATGAAGCGGCCGAGATCTTTGCCCAGAACAGTCTGGCTGGCGTGTTCAGCCACGGGCTGAACCGCTTCCCCCGCGTGGTGGAATACCTGCGCAAGGGCGAGATTGATCCCGCCGCTGAGGCCGAGTGCATTGCCAGCTTTGGTGCCATGGAGCGCTGGGACGGCAAGCGCGGCTTTGGCCCTCTGAACGCCAAGCACGCCATGGACCGTGCCGTAGAGCTGGCACATCAGTTCGGTATTGGCATGGTGGCGCTGGGCAACAACAACCACTGGATGCGCGGCGGCACCTACGGCTGGCAGGCCGCAGACGCGGGCTGCATCGGCATCTGCTGGTCCAACACCTGCCCCAACATGCCTGCATGGGGCGCAAAGGACAACCACATCGGCAACAACCCGCTCATTCTGGCCGTGCCGCGCTCGAACGGGGAGCACATCATGGTGGATTGTGCCCTGAGCCAGTTCAGCTACGGCAAGCTGGAAACGATGCGTCTGGCCGGCAAACAGCTGCCTGTGGTAGGCGGCTACGATGCAGACGGCAGCCTGACCACCGACCCCGCTGCCATTGAAGAGACCCGCCGCATGATCCCCATTGGCTACTGGAAGGGCAGCGGTCTTTCCATCCTGCTGGATATGATCGGTACTATCCTGACGGGCGCAAACTCGGTGGCAACGATCGGCACCTTTGGCGATGAAGTGGGCCTGACCCAGATCATGATCGCCATTGATCCTGCAAAGTTCCAGTCCGCCGACCTCACCGATGCCGTCATTGATGCCATTGCCGCCGATGTGGCATCCAGTGAACCTGCAGAGCCGGGCCGTGAGGTGCGCTGCCCCGGCATGGGCGAGCACCGCAGCCGCAAGGAGAACATGGAGCTTGGCATCCCGGCAGCCGAGGAAAAGTGGGCCGAAGTGCTGGCGATGTGATGTAATGTTAAAAGGGGTGTCTCTCCGGCAGACAGAGAGACACCCCTTTTTATCTGTGGTTTTCCGCAAATATCCGGCCCAGCTGTGACAGGATATCATGCGGCAGCATTCCGTACTCGCCAAGCGCAGCAGCGGCACGGTCGGCAGCGGCACCGTGCAGATACACCGCGCAGGCCGCAGCTTCGTATGCAGGCAGGCCGCAGGCCAGCAGGGCCGCCGTCATACCGGCCAGTACATCTCCGCTGCCGCCCCGGGCAAGGCCTGGGTTTCCGGTAGGGTTTGTGCACACGCGGCCATCCGGTGCAGCCACCACGGTACGGCAGCCCTTGAGTACCACCACAGCGTTCCATTTTTCTGCATACTGGCAGGCAGTATTTTCACGATCCGCATTGATCTGCGCCGCCGAAAGCCCGGTGAGCCGGGCCATCTCGCCGGGGTGCGGGGTCACGATCAGCTCTCCCGCCGGGTGGGGGAGTGTTCCAAGATATGGCAGCAGCTGCGCGGCGGCGTTCAGGCCGTCCGCATCCAGCACCGCGCTGCCTGCAAAGCCGGGCAGCAGCCTTTGTACCAGTACGCGTGTCTCTGCCGCGCGGGCTGTGCTCTGGGCTGTACCGCCAAGGCCCGGGCCCAGCAGCAGCACCGTCGCCTTCTGGCGCTGGAGCTGTGGAATGCTCTCCGGTGAGATGCCGCCTTCGGCCCCCGCCACGCAGGGACACAGGCAGCATTCCGGCAGGCGGGCCACCGCAGCTGCCAATACCGGCTCCACGCTGGCCAGCGTTACCATGCCCGCACCGGTGCGCAGCGCACCCTCGGCAGCAAGCAGGGCCGCACCTCGGTAATATGCGCTGCCTGCCACAGCCAACACGGTGCCAAAGCTGCCCTTGTGGCTGTCGCGCGGGCGCGGCGGGATGTTGTGCCAGACAAATTCGGATGTGATCTCGGTTGACATTTTATGCTTCCCCCTGCACCAGTTTGCGGATCTGCTTTTCCACATTCTGCACTTCCTCATGGAACATGCGGGCGGAGACACGCAGTGCGCCGTGGCCCAGAATGATGATCTGCTCCATGCCGTCGGAAGTAGCCACACGCACCCGCCGCCCCTTGCCGATCTCATGAGTAACGTGCTCGATGAACATATCGGCGGTTTCGGCTTCCTTGGTGTAGACCACATGGATATTATGGTACTGCTCAATGCTGCCGGGACTGCCCGGCACACGATAGGCATCGAATACAAGAATAAGATTGCACTTCTGGTAGCCCTGATAGTTGCACAGAATATCCATCAGTTTGTGACGGGCCGCTTCCAGACTGTCCTTTGCAAGGGCGTTCAGCTCATCCCACGCAAAGATGATATTGTAGCCGTCCACCAGCAGATATTCGGGCAGGATCTCCCACTGCTGGGCATCAAAATCCGGGCGTTCCCGCTTTTGCACCGGGCGGAATGCCGCCAGCGGGTCCCGTTTGATGGGGCCATAGGTGCGCTCGAAGATTTTGAGCAGCTCGGCATCCTCTTCCAGTGTTGCGCGGTAAGCCGCTGTCCGGCGCTGGGGCACGGTCTGCGTCTCCTGCTCCGGGCTTTTGCTTTTTCCCCAGCCGCTGTCCACATGCATGTGGCTGCGCACCTGATCCCAAGGCACCACAAAGCCCGCGCCATGGGCACAGAACACCGAATCTGCCGGGTTGTCAAGGTCGTGCTCCGGCTCGTAGCCCACAGCTTCAATGATCTCCGCCGCATTGTGGCAGGGCCGGTAGCCGTCCAGCGTCAGGGTCAGGTGTCCCCGGCCCCGGGTATAGCCCACCACCTCCATGGGGTAGCTGCGCATGGTGGCCACCGGTGCAAAACCGGTGAGCACAGCAGCCTCTTCCCCGCTTTCTGGCGGGTCAAAGCTGCCCTCCATGCGCTGGATATCGGTCATGGCACGGCCAAGGTTCTCCACCGGCACTTCCAGCCGAAAGGCATACCATGGCTCCAGCAGCTGGCTTTTGGCCAGCATCAGACCCTGCCGCACCGCGCGATAGGTGGCCTGCCGAAAATCTCCGCCCTCCGTGTGTTTAAGATGGGCGCGGCCCGCAATGAGGGTGATCTTCACGTCCGTCAGCGGCGCACCGGTCAGCACACCAAGGTGCTGCTTTTCTTCCAGATGGGTCAGCACAAGGCGCTGCCAGTTCTTGTCCAGCACTTCTTCCCGGCAGTCGGCGGCAAACTGCATCCCGCTGCCGCGGGGCAGGGGCTCCAGCTTGACATGCACCTCCGCATAGTGGCGCAGCGGCTCATAGTGGCCCACGCCCTCCATAGGCTCCGTGATGGTCTCCTTGTACAGAATGCCGCCGGGGCCGAACTCCACGTTCAGGCCAAAGCGCTCTGCCAACAAACTGCGCAGCACTTCCAGCTGCACCTCGCCCATGAGCTGCACATGGATTTCGCCCAAAGTCTCGTTCCATACCACATGGAGCTGCGGCTCCTCTTCTTCCAGCCGGTGCAGCTTGCCCAGTGCCGCGTGCACATCAGCCCCCTCCGGCAGCAGCACCTGATAGCTCAGCACCGGTTCCAGAACCGGCACATCGCTGTCGCGTTCCGCGCCAAGGCCCTCGCCTGGGCGCGCCTTGGTCAGGCCGGTGACGGCGCACACCTGCCCCGGGCCGATGGCTTCCGCCAGCGTATACTTTACGCCGGAGTACAGCCGCAGCTGGTTTGCCTTTTCCTCCCACGGCTCACCATCTGCTTCGCCGGAGAGCTGGGCCTTTACCTTCAGTTCGCCGCCAGTCACGCGCAGCCATGTCAGGCGCGTGCCCTGCTCATCCTGCGACACCTTAAACACCTTGGCACCAAAGGCATCCAGCGCGGGAGCCGGACGGGTATAGCGGTCAATCCCGTCCAGCAGAGCGTCCACGCTTTCCAGTGCATCGTTTTCGGTACGCCGCAGCGCCGAACCGAACCAGCACGGGAACACATGCCGGCGTGCAACGGCCGGGATGATGTCCGCATCGGTCAACTGCCCGGCATCCAACATCCGATCCATCAGGTTTTCGTCACACAGGGCCAGTGCTTCGTCCCGGTCGGCCTGCGGCACATCAAAGGCCACAAAGCCCTCGCCCAGACGGTGGTTCAGCTGGGCGAGCAGCTCTTCCCTGCTCTTGCCGGGCAGATCCATCTTGTTCACGAACACAAAGGTGGGCACATGGTAGCGCCGCAGCAGCCGCCAGAGCGTCTCGGTGTGGCTCTGCACGCCGTCGGTGCCGCTTACCACCAGCACAGCATAGTCCAGCACCTGCAGGGTGCGCTCTGTCTCGGTGGAAAAATCCACATGTCCGGGGGTGTCCAGCAATGTGATATCCGTATTGCCCGCCGTCAACAGGGCCTGCTTAGAAAAGATGGTGATGCCGCGCGCTTTTTCAAGCGTGTCGGTATCCAGAAAGGCATCCTTGTGATCCACGCGGCCCAGCTTGCGGATCGCGCCGGAGCGGTAGAGCATGGCTTCCGAAAGGGTGGTCTTGCCGGAGTCCACATGGGCAAGGATGCCCAGAACGATTTGTTTATGCGTTGTTTCCATCCGCTTCTCCTACAATCAAAAATTCATTTTTATTGTAGCACGGATGGGGAAAAAAGAAAAGTTTTTGATTTAGAATGGGGTCGAAACCCAAAAACGCAATTTGTCTTATCGGCTTTTCACGTGAAAAAACAGCTCTGGAAAATCCGCAGATTTTCCAGAGCTGTAAATATAAGAATAACAATTCCGCTATTCATAGCCAAAGCGAACGCGTCGGCTATTTTAATGGTCAGTTACTCCACGATGATGCTCTTGCCGGTCATTTCAGCAGGCACGGGCAGACCGATATACGGCAGCATGGTGGGAGCGATATCTGCCAGACAGCCGCCCTCGCGCAGCTTCACATCGCCGCAGCCAACAGCCACAAAGGGCACCACGTTGGTGGTGTGTGCGGTGAAGGGAGTGCCGTCCGGGTTCATCATCTTCTCGGCGTTGCCGTGGTCGGCGGTGATGAAGGCGCAGCCGCCGGCCTTCAGCACAGCGGACACCACCTGATCCACAGCGGTATCCACAGCCTCAACGGCCTTGACCGCAGCATCGAACACGCCGGTGTGGCCCACCATATCGCAGTTTGCAAAGTTCAGGATGACCACATCGTACTTGCCGCTCTCGATGCGCTTGACGCACTCGGCAGCAACCTCGGGGGCGCTCATCTCGGGCTTCAGGTCATAGGTGGCGACCTTCGGGCTGGGGATCACGCAGCGGTCCTCGCCCTCGTAGGGAGCCTCCACGCCGCCGTTGAAGAAGAAGGTGACATGAGCGTACTTCTCGGTCTCGGCAATGCGCAGCTGAGTCTTGCCATTCTCGGACAGGTACTGGCCCAGAACGTTCTTCAGCTCCACAGGCGGATAGGCGACCTCGCAGTTGGGCATGGTGGCATCGTATTCAGCCATGCAGACATAGTTCACCTGCTTGCGGCCGCCGCGGCGCTCAAAGCCGGTGAACGCATCGTCGCAGAAGATGCGGGTCATCTGGCGGGCACGATCGGGACGGAAGTTCATGAAGATCACAGTGTCGCCATCCTGCACGCGGCCACCCTCACAGGTGACGCAGGGCAGAACGAACTCATCGGTCTTGTCTGCTGCATAGGATGCCTCGATGGCCTCGGCAGCGTTGGCGGCATGATTGCCCTCGCCGTAGACAAAGGCAGCGTATGCCTTCTCTTCACGATCCCAGTTGTTATCGCGATCCATGGCGTAGTAACGGCCGGAGACGCTGGCGATCTTGCCGATGCCCAGCTCGTCCAGCTTGGCCTGCAGGTCGGCCAGGAAGCCCTTGCCGGAGTGCGGGTCGGTATCGCGGCCATCGGTGATGCAGTGCAGGTAAACGTTCTTTGCACCCAGATGTTTTGCCATTTCCAGCACGCCGAACCAGTGGTCTGCGTGGCTGTGCACACCGCCGGTGCCCACCAGACCCATCAGATGGATGGCCTTGCCGGCATCGATGGCAGCCTTCATGTTCTTGACCAGAACCGGGTTCTGGAGCATCTCGCCGTCCTTGATGGACTTGGTGATGAGGGTGAGCTGCTGGTACACGATGCGGCCAGCGCCCATGTTGGTGTGGCCAACCTCAGAGTTGCCCATCTGGCCCTCGGGCAGACCGACGGCCATACCGGAAGCGTTGATGGTGGTCATGGGATATTTTGCCATCAGAGCATCGAGGTGGGGTTTCTTTGCGGCGACCACGGCGTTGCCGAAGGTCTCCTCCGGCACCCAGCCGAAGCCATCCATGATGCACAGAAGAACAGGTTTCTTTGCCATAAAATTGAATCTCCTTTGAATTTAACAAATCAGCGCCCGGCACAGCGCTGGAAATGCGGCGCAGCCGGGCGCTGAAACAGCTGATTTAAACCGTCGATCAGCCCTTGGTGGCTGCGTTGACGATCACTGCAAAGTCGGGAGCCTTCAGGGATGCGCCGCCGATCAGGCCGCCGTCCACATCCTTTTTGCTCAGCAGCTCCTCGCAGTTCTTGGCGTTCATGCTGCCGCCGTACTGGACAGTGGTAGCCTCGGCAACTGCCTCGCCGTACACCTCGCCGATCACCTTGCGGATCTGGCCGCAGACTTCCTCAGCCTGATCGGCGGTAGCGGTCTTGCCGGTGCCGATGGCCCAGATGGGCTCGTAAGCGATCACGACATTTGCCATCTGCTCAGCGGTCACATCACGCAGAGCGATCTTGGTCTGCATACGCACCAGCTCTTCGGTCACGCCCTCTTCGCGCTGCTGCAGGCTCTCGCCCACGCAGATGATGACCTTCAGACCGGCGTTCAGAGCAGCCAGAGCGCGCTTGTTCACGGTCTGGTCGGTCTCGGCGAAGTACTGGCGGCGCTCAGAGTGGCCCACAATGACGTACTCCACGCCCAGATCTACCAGCATGTCAGCGCTGATCTCGCCGGTGAAAGCGCCGGACTTCTCGAAGTGAACATTCTCAGCACCCACATGGATGTTGGTGCCCTTGGTCTTTTCCACAGCGGTGACCAGATCGGTATACGGGGTGCAGATGACTACCTCGCAGCCTGCGTCCTGCACGGCGGGGACCAGCTCGTCCACCAGAACAGCAGCCTCGGAGGCAGTCTTGTTCATCTTCCAGTTGCCTGCAATGATAGCCTTACGCTTTGCCTTATCCATGATACTCTATCTCCTTTATTTACCTTCTATCGTGCAGAAAGCTCTGCACAAACAAAAAGATGCGGCGGCGCTAAAGCCGCCGCACCCATTATGATGCCGGGATCAGATTATGCGTTCTGAATAACTGCGATGCCGGGCAGCTCCTTGCCCTCCAGATACTCCAGAGAAGCGCCGCCGCCGGTAGAGATGTGGGTCATCTTGTCGCCCAGACCCATCTGCTGCACAGCTGCTGCGCTGTCGCCGCCGCCGATCACGGTGGTAGCATCGCTCTCAGCCATAGCCTTGGCAACTGCCAGAGTGCCAGCTGCCAGAGTGGGGTTCTCGAACACGCCCATGGGGCCGTTCCACACAACGGTCTTGGATGCCTTGACAGCATCGGCAAACAGCTTCATGGTCTCGGGGCCGATGTCGCAGCCTTCCATGTCAGCCGGGATCGCGGTGACGGGAACAACAGTGGTCTCAACCGGAGCGTCGATGGGATCGGGGAAGTCCTTGATGCAGACAGCATCAACGGGCAGCAGCAGCTTCACGCCCTTCTCCTGAGCCTTGGCCATCATCTCCTTGCAGTAATCCAGCTTGGAATCGTCGCACAGGCTCTTGCCGACCTCGTAGCCCTGAGCCTTGACGAAGGTGTAAGCCATGCCGCCGCCGATGATCAGGGTATCGACCTTCTCCAGCAGGTTGGAGATAACATTCAGCTTGTCTGCGACCTTTGCGCCGCCCAGAATAGCGGTGAAGGGACGAACGGGATCGTTCACAGCGTTGCCCAGATACTTAATCTCCTTCTCCATCAGGTAGCCGACAGCGGTGTCCTTGATGAAGTCGGTGACACCTGCAGTGGAGCAGTGTGCACGGTGGCAGCTGCCGAATGCATCGTCAACATATGCATCAGCCAGAGAAGCCAGCTCTTCGCTGAACTCAGGCATGTTCTTGGTCTCTTCCTTGCGGAAACGGGTGTTCTGCAGCAGAACGACATCGCCGTTGTTCATGGCAGCAACAGCAGCCTTTGCGTTCTCGCCCACAACGTTGTCGTCGTCAGCAAACACAACGGTCTTGCCCAGCTTTGCGCTCAGAGCCACAGCAACGGGTGCCAGGCTGAACTTTGCCTCGGGGCCGTTCTTGGGCTTGCCCAGATGGCTGCACAGGATGACCTTTGCGCCATCGTTGACCAGCTTCTGGATAGTGGGCAGAGCTGCGTTGATGCGGTTCTCGTTGGTGATCACACCGTCCTTCATCGGGACGTTGAAATCGCAACGGACAAGCACCTTCTTGCCGCAGTAGTTCTGATCGTCGATCGTCTTCTTACCTAAACCCATGGTAATAAACTCCTCTCAAGTTTTAATTTCTGAACTAGAGTTTCGCTCGCATTCGGGGGATCTTGCCCCGTTACTCTACTATTATAAACAAAAACCGTGCACATTGCAAGGTCGCAAGATAGATAATAGTTTAACAAACATTTGCCGCTGATGCACGGAAATGTGTGTATTTTGACCGAAAGCCGCAGCCTTACCGTGTTTTCCGGCAGAACATTCCGCAAATGCGGTCATACATTCCCCATCCACAAAGTGGTAAGGCGCATACTCACCATACGCTGTTGGCCTGCTGATTGTTACAAGCTGTACTCCCTTATATCCAACCTCTCTGTTCAATTCTCTTTTTAATTCCACCAGATGCTTCCCATGCGTCGTTTTTAGAGCAAAACAACCATGTGCATTACGATCTTTTGCTACCAAATAGCACATTATTCAGCACCTCCTTAAATTCATGTTCATTCCGAATCAATCCATTTTCATACTTTTCACGCATTATCTTCCCTGTTTCCACGGGATAATTCTTTTTATATTGCTCTTTTTTCGGCATCATGCCGTCATTTAAATTGATGTTTTCCCCTGTCACCAAATCGTTTGCCTTCAATAGTTTTCAATTCTTCAAGGTAATAGCCACCATGATAGAATTTAGAAACATCCATCTGCTGGATGCCCTGCCGCTCAAAGGAGCGCAGGTCAACACGTTCTGGTCTGCCAGCAGCTTCCAGATAGCGGTTGGTGATGGTCTCCCAGCCATGCCGCCAGACCTCGGCGTACTTCTGGTCGTTCCAGTCCACCGTGTTTTCCTTGTGACATTTCCAGTTGCCAGAAGGGAGCCGGATGCGCTCACCGTTCTCGTCAAGGTCATAAACCTTTCTGGCTTTTGGAAGCCACCTGCCGTGTTCGTCCATTGCCCGGATGGTCAGCAGAATGTGGGCGTGTGGGTTGCCATCGCCCTTGTCGTGGATGGCAAAATCGGCAATCATGCCCTTGGAAACAAACTGCTCCTGACAAAATTCTTTTATCATGGAGAAATACTGTTCTTTCGGCACCTCTACCGGGAACGCCTGCACGATGCGCCGGGCAAGCTGGGAGTTCCACTGGTTCTCCACGGCTTCCACGGCGTTCCAGAGTGTTGCCCGGTCTGCAAATCCGGGCGGCGCATGGGACGGCAGCATGATCTCGGCGCGGACAAGTTCTTTCTTCTTGTTGTAGAATTTCGTTTTCTGGTCGTACTCGCTGAACAGCCGTTCGCCGCTCTGGTAAGCGGCCCCGGCAACGGCGGACTGCCCTTGGCTGCGCTTGACGATGGTAATTTTGAAATGCGGACATGGAATAGGCATCACCCCCATTGATGACATTTGAATCGTTCTCTTGTAAAAATCACGGAATTATGGTACTATTATTTTGGATAAGTAAGCAGAAAGCTGGTGAGCCAATGTCGGAAAGAAAATCACAACAGGAACTGGATTTTGAACGGAAACATGAAGAAGATTTGCAGCGGTTGCGTGGATTGCGGTTGATTGATGATGATTTCATGGCTGCGGTGTTTGAAGAGCGTGCTTGTGCTGAGTTCCTTTTGCAAATTATCTTGAAACGTGATGACTTGACCGTTAAAGAGGTTCATGGCCAGTACAGCATTAAAAATCTGCAAGGCCGTTCCGTTCGTTTGGATATTTTGGCAGTGGATCGGGAAAACCGTGCATATAATATTGAGGTGCAGCGCAGTGACCGTGGTGCTAGTGAAAAGCGCGCACGGTACAATAGCAGTCTGCTGGATGCAAACTTGACTGATGCGGGCGATGATTACGATGCGCTGAACGAAACATATGTTATCTTTATCACGGAAAATGACGTATTAAAGGCAGGCCTTCCAATTTATCATGTTGACCGTACAGTTCGGGAAACTGGAACGGCTTTCAACGATCAGGCGCACATCGTTTATGTGAACTCGCAAATCAAAGATGAAACTGCATTGGGAAAACTAATGCATGACTTTTTCTGTACCAATTCGAAGGATATGAATTATTCTATTTTGGCACAGAGGGTTCGTTATTTCAAAGAAGACACGAAGGGAGTGGCAGCTATGTGCAGAGCTATGGAAAAGATGCGGGATGAAACCGAGCATGAAACATCGGTCAAACACGCATTGGCAATGTTGGCAGATGGTGTGCCTTGTGAAAAGGTGGCAAAGTACACCGACCTTTCAATTGAGGAAGTCCGGGCATTGGCCGAAAAGAAATCTGCCTAACAAAAAGATAAGCCGATTGGAAATGTTGCTGTTTCCAATCGGCTTTTTCTATGCGTGTTTTATGGTAGCGAGCAAAAGGATTTCTGCCATCTTGTTCAGTTTCGCCACCTCTTCCGGCAGATAGGTGCTCAGGCAAAGGCTGCGGATGCTTTCGGCATTGATACCGTTCCAGTTCGGATGGATACCCACAAAGCCTTTCAATGCTCCCTGCCGGATTACCACAATATCCTGCACACCGCACTTTTTGCTGCTGGATGCCACAAGATGTGCAGCCCGTGCAATCTCCGGCGAAACAATCGCTTCGTGATGCTCCGGGACATAGGCAGAGCAGCGATTCCCATTATTCTTTGTAACCTTGCCCAGCTTGTAGTCCACCACGATGCTCTTCCGGGCTTCCAGATCACCCCAACGGCGTTTATGCCTCACCTAGCTTAAATATGTACGTCTCCGATCCGCCATTCGGATGCACCACATCGTATCTTCCAAATGCACTACAAAGTGCTGCGAAAAAGGAAGAGCTTACCGCTGCAAGTCCCTTCTTCTCAATGGTCGGAACAACCTTTTGACGGATACCATCATATTCAATTGTTTTGTCATACTCTGCACCGCTCACATGATGGCCTGCTCTGTTGTAGCAAGTCACGTCACAGCCATTCTGTGCCATTCGGGTGCAGAGCTCTTTTACAACAATCTCTATTCCGCCTTCACGAGAAAGACGTTTCTGTCCGAAAACCGCAAGTCTGATTTTTTCTTCCATTACTTCTCTCCAACTGTCATTCCATAGTTTCTATTCTTGTCCTAGGCTTATACACAATCCCAACAGCTCTTTTCCTTAAATTGTCATGCTCGTCTTTCACTATTCACCTTTCCTACTTCATAGCACAACGACAAGCCTGTATACAGATTGCAGCAACAATCTATACGCAGGCTCACCTTCGTACCTCCTTATTCTGTTTTCTGCTCTATCAGCTTTCGCTGTGGTGGGTTAAGTATAGAGCGCAACCAGAAGCCATTAGCACCTGAAATCACGCTGGCTGTAACGCACCATGACAGGCAGAAACAGGTTGAGGTGAAAAGGTCAAGCCGCGTAAACCCGCATGAAATCAGGCTTTTCTCTGGTTGCCCATATTATATCTCTAGCCCCGCGCCGTTCAATGGTCGGAACAGACTTCTGACGGATTCCCTCGTACTCCGTTTTACCAGCATCGTCATATTCCGTACCGCTCACATGATGGCCTGCTCTGTTGTAGCATGTCACCTGACAGCCCTGCTGCGCCATCCGTGTGCACAGCTCTTTTACCACGATCTCCACGCCGCCCTCTCTCGACCACCTTTTGTGGCCAAAAACAGCAAGCCTCAATTTCTCCTTCATTTTCCCTTTCCCGTCGCTTTCCCCATTTAGGGATCTCATCCCCATACCGTGCCAAACTCCGGCCCGGTTTCCCTTACATCAGAAAAAAGCCCGGACGCATCTACGCCCAGGTTTTTGACTGATTTACGCCGCAATTCATTGACATTTTATTTCCAGAATCATCAATATCAATTTCGTAAATGTATTTATTGACACTAAAAATATTTTACCATTTTTTCCTCTGGGGTACAATACTTTGCAGCTGTATCATTGCCTGCATCATGGCTAAGATTTCCGTACTTTATTCCGTCTTTTTGTTGTAACCTATTCATTTTGGAAAGGAACTCGTTCCATTGCTTTTTTGCAGCAAAAAACACCCTTCCTCTCACGGAAACCCGCAAAAGGAAGGGTGTTGAACTCGTTATCCTGTTGTCGTACCAATCACAGCATGTTCGTATCAGCAAAGCCAATACTAGTTGTCATTCAGCACGGCACCTCAAGCACTTTTGAGCGTAGAGCTGTGATTAGCAGTTCTCAGCGAAGTACTTAATGGTACGGACCATCTGAGAGGTGTAGGAGTTCTCGTTGTCGTACCAAGACACGACCTGAACCTGATAGGTGTCGTCGTCGATCTTAGCGACCATGGTCTGGGTAGCATCGAACAGAGAGCCGTAACGCATGCCGATGACATCGGAAGAAACGATCTGATCCTCGTTGTAGCCGAAGGACTCAGAAGTAGCAGCCTTCATAGCAGCATTGATGGACTCCTTGGTGACGTCCTTGCCCTTGACGACAGCAACCAGAATGGTGGTAGAGCCGGTGGGAACAGGCACACGCTGAGCAGAACCGATCAGCTTGCCGTTCAGCTCGGGGATGACCAGGCCGATAGCCTTAGCAGCGCCGGTGGTGTTGGGAACGATGTTCTGTGCGCCAGCACGAGCACGGCGCAGATCGCCCTTGCGCTGAGGACCATCCAGGATCATCTGGTCGCCGGTGTAAGCATGAACAGTGGTCATGATACCGGAGACGATGGGGTAGGTCTTGTTCAGGGTGTTAGCCATGGGAGCCAGGCAGTTGGTGGTGCAGGAAGCAGCAGAAATGACCTGATCCTCAGCGGTCAGGGTCTTCTCGTTGACGGAGAAGACAATGGTCTTCAGATCGTTGCCTGCAGGAGCAGAGATAACGACCTTCTTTGCGCCAGCCTGAATGTGAGCCATGCTCTTCTCCTTGCTGGTGTAGAAGCCGGTGCACTCCAGAACGACATCAACGTTCAGTTCGCCCCAGGGAGCGTCCTTTGCGTCCTTAACAGCGTAGATCTTGATCTCCTTGCCGTCAACAATGATGGAGTCCTCGGTAGCCTCGACGGTGTGCTTGCCCTCGCCGATCTTGCCGCAGAAAGAACCCTGAGCAGTATCGTACTTCAGCAGGTGAGCCAGCATCTTGGGGCTGGTCAGGTCGTTGATTGCGACGACCTCGTAACCCTCAGCATCAAACATCTGACGGAAAGCCAGACGACCAATACGACCGAAACCATTGATAGCAACTCTAACAGCCATGTTAATAGTACCTCCTAATTATTTTACCCATAATCGGATAAATCACGGTATCTTTATTTTAGACCAAAACGCAGAAAGTTTCAAGTGTCTGCCAAAAAATTAACAAGACATTCACTGCATTTTTTGCTTTTGTACGATTTTAATTCCTTTCATTCCCTGCTTTTCGGCAATTGCGCCAACAGAGTGCCAACATTTTTGTCAGCTCTCCCCGTTCAAGCAGGCTGTAACGCACGCTCCGCCAATGCCGCCCACGCAGCAAAGGCCCAGTCCGGCAAAGATCTCCGGCCAGACAGCCGGTGCGGCCCAGCTCAGACCGCTCATCAAAACCAGTACATAGGGCAGCTGCCAGCACAGGCAAAGTGCAAATGCGGCAAGCCCGGCTGCGCACAGTGTTTTGCCATTGCCCGGCTGCGGGACATGCAACGCCCGGGCCAGCGCTGCCAAAAACACCAGTGCCGCAAGCGCCTGCCACACCGCCGCTGTAGGGGTCACGCGGTGCCAGCTGGAGCTGTTCTCCATAAAGCGCAGCAGCACGTTCCAGTAGAACAGCAGACTGCCCGCCACGGCCAGATACAGCCCGCCAAAGGGCTTTTTCCACTCGTTGGGGCTGAGCCAGCAGCGGCCCATGGTGCTGAGCCACGCGGAGCACAGGCATTCCAGAATGCACCGCACAAAGCCGCCCAGACCGGAAGCTGCGCCCAGCGCGATCTGTGCACCCGCTGCGGCCAGAAAACATACTGCACCGACAAAAGCCAGAATACCGGCCAGCGGCCTGCGGCTACGCACCGCTTCCGAGCGGGAAGGCTGTGTACGGCCCACAAGCACTGCAGCCAGCACCACGATACCCAGTGCCAGATAGCGCCACCACACCGATCCGACCACGCACAGACCGGTGACGGCATCGGTGCCAAAGGCAAGGTCTGCCGCGCGCAGCACGCCCAGCAGAATGCTCAGGATAAAAACGAACAAAACAGAAGGATTCATCAGCGTTCCTCGATCGGCTTATATTTCTGGCGCACGCCCAGATACTTGTAAGCGGGACGAATGATACGGTTGGCGAATACCACCTCTTCCACGCGGTGTGCACACCAGCCGGGCACACGGGCAATGGCGAACAGCGGGGTGTAGATATCCTCAGAGATGCCCAGCATGTTGTAGATCAGGCCGCTGAACAGGTCCACGTTGGCGCACACCGGCTTGGTGCTGCCCTTTTCCTCGGCAAAGATGCCGGGGGCCAGCCGTTCGATGCTGCACAGCATATTATACTCTTCCTCAAAGCCTTTGTCGTAGGCCAGATGGCGGGCGCGCTGCTTCAGGACCACCTCACGAGGGTCGCTGATGGTGTACACCGCGTGGCCCATGCCGTAGATCAGGCCGGAGCCATCGCCCGCCTGCTTGCGCAGGATGCGGCGCAGATACTCGCGCACCTCATCGTCGTCCTCGGGGTTTTCCACATGCTTGAGGATATCCTTCAGCTGACGGTTCACCATCAGGTTGGCACCGCCGTGCTTGGGGCCCTTCAGTGCACCGATGGCCGCCGCGATTGCGGAGTAGGTATCGGTTCCGGAGGAGGACAGCACACGGGTGGTAAAGGTGGAGCAGTTGCCGCCGCCGTGGTCGGCGTGCACCAGCAGGCACATATCCAGCAGCTTTGCTTCCTCGTGGGTGAACTTCTGGTCCGGACGGTAGGTGCTGAGGATGTGCTCTGCCGTGCTCTGGCCGGGCTTGGGCAGGTGGAAGAACATGCTCTGCTTATCGTAGTAGCGGCGCTTCATCTGGTAAGCGTTCACCATCATGGTGGGCATGCTGGCGATCAGATTGATACTCTGGCTCAGGATGTTCTCCAGACTCAGATCCTCGGCGTGCTCATCATAAGAGTAAAGGCCCAGCACGCAGCGCTGTAGCTTATTCATGATATTGGGCGAGGGGGCGTTCATGGTGTCCATGAAGCCTTCCGGCAGGGCGCGGTGCTCTGCCAGGATCTCACAGAAATCGTCCAGCTGCTCCTGGTTGGGCAGACTGCCGAACAGCAGCAGCCAGATCACCTCTTCAAACACAAAGCGGTCATTGCGGTAGGCCTCGTCCACGATCTCGTTGATGTTCACACCGCGGTAGATCAGCTTGCCAGGAGTGGGGATCACATGGCCTTCCTGATCCTTTTTATAGCCCACAACGTCGCAGACGTTGGTCAGGCCGGCCAACACACCGGTGCCATCCGGGTTGCGCAGGCCGCGCTTGACCCCCAGACGTTCGCTCGTCTCCGGATCGATGTAGTTGTTGGCAACATATTCCTCACACAAAGTCCGCATCGTGTTCGGGTCCAGCGTTGCCACCTCCGAATGTGCAAAATTCATAAGGGGAATTCTCCTTTCATCCTATTTATATACTTTCCCGCCCACCCTCAATGATGGGTATAATTCTATATTATCGCTTTTGACGAGTAAATTCAAGCATTAACTGCACCGTTCAGCGCTCAAAAAGTCGGTTTGGTGCTTTTTTGCACTTGCACCACAAAAGGCTTTTTCCCTGTTTCGCATCTTTTTTCAGGGTATATCCGGTATTCTGATTAAAAAAACACCGCTGTCGGAGGGTTTGGGACTATGAAAAAGTTTTTTCTGCCAATCTTTGCGGTCCTGCTGGTGCTGGGCACCATTCTGCCGCTGGCTGCCTACCGGATCACACGCGCCGTGCTCAGCGGGGCAGAGCCCGCATCTTCTGCCTTATCTTCGCCTGCAGCATCTGCGCAGCCGCCAAGTGCCGTGCCTTCTGCGGATGCCGAGACCTTTCTGGTGGAGGATCAGGCCACCGGACAGGTGCTGGAGCTTTCCCGTCAGGAATACGTTCTGGGTGCTGTCGCCGCCGAGATGCCGGTGAGCTGGCCGGACGAAGCGCTCAAGGCACAGGCCGTTGCCGCCCACAGCTATGCGCTCTACTGCCGGGACCACACCACCCTGCAAAGCGGCGCTTGGCTCACTGCCGACCCAGCCCGGCGGCAGGGCTGCCTGACCGAGCCGGTGCTGCGCAGCTACTGGGGCACCGCCTACGAGCAGAATTATGCTCGCCTCTCCGCCCTTGTGGACGAGGTCTTGGATGAGATACTTTATTATGAGAACGCTCCTGCCTGCGCCAGCTACTTTGCCATTTCCAATGGGCAGACCGAGGCCAGCGAAAATGTATGGGGTTCCGCCCTGCCCTACCTCATTTCAGTGGACAGCAGCACCGACCGTTCCGCTGACAACTACGAATACACCGTCACCTTTTCCGCAGAGCAGGTGCAGCAGGCCCTTGCAGGCCTTGGCATTTCTGCCGACCTCGCCGCGCCGGAAGGCTGGTTCGGCCCGGCAGCGCTGACCAGCGCCGGATACACAAAAACCGTCACGGTCTGCGGGCAGACCGTTTCCGGCACGACCCTGCGCCGGGCGCTGGGCCTGCGCAGCACATGCTTTACGGTACAGTACCAGAGCGGGAATTTCAGCTTTACCACCCGGGGTTACGGCCACGGCGTGGGCCTGAGCCAGTGGGGTGCCAAAGCGCTGGCCGAGCAGGGCTGGACCTACGAAGCCATCCTCGCCCACTATTTCCCGGGGACGCAGCTCTGCCGATGACACAAAAACAGGGTGGTCAGCATTGCCGACCACCCTGTGTCTTTTTATTTTGGGGAAGCTCAGCCCAGAAGCCAGCTCCACATTCCCTTCTTCGTCTCGGTCACAGCCTCAGCTTCACTCTCGACTGCCTCAGCCACAGCCTCTTCGGTCTCCTGAACGAGCTGACCCAGCTTCGTGCCGGAGGGGTCCTGCACCGTCCAGTAGGTCGCGGTGCTGCTGGCGCTGCCGGAAACGGTGAAGTCACTCATGAAGCAGAGCGTCTGGCCGTTGGAGTCGGTCAGCACGACCATGTAAGTGTAGCTGCCTTCGGGCAGCTCACCGAAACGGAGCTGGCTGTCGAAGTTCTTCAGAGACCAGCTGGACGCATTGGGTGCGGCCTCAGCGCTCTGAATGGTCTGGTCGTTAGCGTCGAGGATCGCCGCTTCCACGCTGCTCAGCACAGCACCCGATGCGCTGGCGGCAGTGCCGCTCACGCTCATGCCCTTGCCGGTGCGGATGTTGACCGGGTAGCGCATTCCTTCCAGACGGAGGCTGTCCAGCGTCGCGACGGCGCTGTTATGGTCGGAAGATATGTACCAGTAGCAGGAAGCACCTGCGATGGAGATGCTGGCTGCCGAGATCGGCACACGGCCCGAGGAGACGCTGCCGGCGGGGTCGGAGCAGTAGAACACGCCGTCGGTGTAGTCCGTCAGGAGAACGGCGTGGGGCTGGCGGCGGTCGTAGAGGACGATGCCCTCGGGGTGCTCTGCCAGCAGCTGGATGAGCACGGCCTTCTTCGCCTCGTTGTTGGACGGCAGCGTGGAGTAGCCCACCTGCATTGCGTTATAGTTGAAGCTGTGGGAGAGGCCCCCTGCCCACGCACTGCCGCGGACACTGTTCTCGGTCACGTCCG
>OFRY01000457.1_pt1 | contig 25919 bp, 23 predicted proteins | sample 1543171 | NCBI WGS metagenome assembly OFRY01 (sample SAMN04209240, study PRJEB22552) | human gut metagenome | biome: gut; material: feces | host: Homo sapiens | place: USA: Oklahoma | reverse complement strand
CCAATCCTGAGAAAACCACAAAGTCAAAGTCGAAGTACAGCGACGCCGATTATCAGGCGCTTCGTGATGTTGTCAACTATGTAAAAAACGGCGAGAAAACCGAGCAGGAATTATTCTGTGAGGGGATCAACTGCACTTCGGCGATTGCCCGTGAGCAGTTTGTCACTGTCAAGGAACAGTTCGATAAGACAGACGGCATCCAAGCCTATCACGGCTATCTTAGCTTTAAGGAAACCGACATCACACCGGAGCTTGCCCAGCATATCGGAATGGAGTTCGCAAATTCCGTTTGGGGCAAGAAATATCAGGTGTTGGTGACGACCCATCTGAATACAGAGCATCTGCACTGCCACTTTGTCATCAACTCTGTTTCCTTTGTCGATGGGAAGCGTTGCCGGGATACCTCGTGGTTTAAGTTCTATAAGGAAGCTGACCGCATTTGTGAAAAGTACGGTATCAGCACGATCAAGGAACCGGAGCGTTATCCCGATGCAAAGTATCTGACCCAAAAGGATAAAGCCGGTATGCCCACACGCTACAACCTTGCCCGTACTGCACTGGATGAAGCCATTGCAATGAGTCACAACCTTCGGCAACTTGAATATCACCTCTCTGAAATGGGCTACACCCTCAGTTCCAATCCCAAACGGAAGTATTGGGCGATCAAGGGCAAGGGCGATGAGCGCCCCATTCGATTGCACAGGCTCGGTGAGGAATACACCAAAGAGCGCATTACACAGCGGCTCATTGAAAACCGTGATAACATCGACTTCGAGCCGTTTCAGCCTAAAACCTACCGACCGAAGCAATACCGGCTCAGAACACGGAGCGACAGAATTGGAAAAGTCGGCGGTCTGTATGGGCTGTACCTTTACTACTGCTACCGGCTCGGCTATCTGCCGAAGTACAAGGCAGGACAACAGAATCACGCACGAGTTCACTACCTTTTCAAAGAAGATTTGATGAAGATAGATGAACTCACCAAACAAGTCACGCTGCTCGGCAAGCACCACATCGGTACAGACGAGCAGCTTTTTTCATATCAGCACTCGGTCGAGGAGCAAGTCAAGACCTTAACTGCCGACAGAACGCACCTCCGAAATGAAATACGAAAAGTGAACATCACAGATGCAGAGCTGTCACAGGCAAAGGCAAGTATCTCGCTTCTTACCGAGAAGTTAAAGGAACTCCGCAAGGAGGTCAAACTCTGTCAGGACATCGCTGTCCGTTCCAAGGTTATCGAGGAAAAGGTGGATGCAGTCCGAGCAGAGGAAGAAAAATCAAAACGAAAGGAGAACCGCAACTATGAACAACGGCGGTGATGCGGCTGAGCAGGTCGTCAGGCTCTCGCTTGAAGGCTTTGAAGTTGCCGCAAAACTTACAGGCTCGGCGGCAAAGAATGTCGCCCTGCTTCTCGTGTCCGTGTTGAAGCAGGAACAGCAGACCAAAGGCAAGGCACGGCTCACCAATATGATCAAGTCCGGCAAGGAACTGAAAGTCTTTTCTATCCCGAACAAGGACTTGGCACAGTTCACCAAACAGGCAAAGCGCTATGGCGTTCTCTATTGTGTCCTGAGAGATAAGAGCGCCAAGGGAGATGATGTACCCGTGGATATTATCGCCCGTGCAGAGGACGCTTCCAAAATTCAGCGCATTGTGGAACGCTTCGAGATCGGCAAGGTCGATAAGGCAGGCGTTATCACGCAGGCAGAGCAGGACAAGGCTGACCGTGAAGCGGTGGTGCGGGAAGTGCCGACCAAAACCAAGGGCGAGATCATCGTGGAGGAAGCAATGGGAAAGCCTTTGCAGAAAGAAGGTCAGTCCCACGAAAACCCTACGGTCGCAAAGACGGAAAAAAGCCCTCCGTCCGAGCGAAGCTCCGAGATCAGCGGTACGGCTATTGACCGGGGTACAGCAAAGCAGGCAGACAAGAAGCCTTCCGTGAGAGAAAAGCTGGAGCGCTACAAGACTGCTGCAAAAGCTGACAAGGAAGCAGACCGTGCCGAGCCTGCGCTTTCCAAGGAGAAAAGCAAGACTCCAGAACCGAACCGTCAGACGGTTCACACCCAGCCGAAAAAGCATAAGAAATCGAAAGAGAGGTAATCAGCTATGACTAACAATTTCACCCCTAAGAAGTCCGGGGCTGCGGCTCGTCCGCAGCTCTCCCCGGAGGAATACGCCGCCAAGAAAAAGGCGGAGAAGGATGCCGTGTATCAGATGATCGACGATACCGCAACCGAGATCGTCAGCGACCCCGACAAGTTCAGGGCATATCTCGATACGCAGGCACGAATGGATCGCTATTCTGCCGCCAACGCTCTGCTCATTTATAAGCAGCAGCCGCAGGCAACTCAGCTTAAGGATTTTCGTGATTGGCAGGAGGACGGCGTGAAGATCAACAAGGGTGCTAAGAGCCTGTCCATTCTTGAACCTGTTGAATACACTAAGAATGACGGCTCTACCGGCATTGCCTACAATGTCAAGAAGGTATTCGATGTGGCGCAGACCAGCGGAAAGAAGCCTGCCGCACCCACCCTTGACCGTGACCCCCGAAAGCTCGTTGCCATTATGCTCGACACGGCTCCCATTGATGTGAGCACTGTGGAGGAGCTGCCTTCTCCCAATATGGGAGCGTTCTATAAGAACGAGGATCAGACCCTCTATATCAAGCGGGACATTGGGGACAGCGTTGCACTCTGCCAGTGCGTGGCACAGGAGCTTGGTCACGCTCAGCTTGCAATGAACTGCGAAGCATACAGCCGCAGGGATATGGGCTTCTCTGCTGTCTGCGTCGGTTATATGCTCTGCCGTAAGTTTGGCGTGGATGTGAAGAACTTCGCCATTGACCGTATCCCGGAGGAGCTGGCGGGCAAGTCCCCAAAGGAAATTCGTGCGGAGCTTTCCAAGACCCGTTCTGCGATGAGCGAGATCGGCTCTCGTGTGTCGGAGGAAATCTACCGTCGCCGAGCAGACCGAAGCAAAGATCAGGAAAGATGAGGTGTGAGCGATGAAAGAGGAACGCTATCACATCGCCTTGGACGATTATGAACACGGCGTAGTGATTCGAGCTTTGAACGATACCAAAACCGAACTGATGAATGAGGGTAAATCCACCGATGCCGTGGACGATCTTATCATCAAGGTCGGGTATGCCCCAAAGAAAAAGTTCAAGGTAGTGGAAAGAAAGGACTGCTCCTGTCGTGAATCGAGATAACGACAGACAGACCTCCATCATTCTCGCCGTACTCGGCATCCTGCCGATTGTGTGGCTCGGACTTCTCATTGCACCATCCGTTAAGGGTGGCTTGCCGGAGATACTGCCGAGCTTGATGAATGTGATGAGCGACCCGTTTCATATAGTGCTTTGCGAGGACAGTGTAAAAACTGTCCTCGTTTTGCTTCTCTGCTATGGAATGGGCATCGGTATCTACTTCTCTACACGCAGGAACTACCGACGCCGGGAGGAACACGGTAGCGCAAAATGGGGCAATGCCAAAGCCGTGGACAAGAAATACCGGCAGAACCCACCGTCCGAAAACAAGCTGATGACACAGGCAGTCCGTATCGGACTCAACGGCAAGAAACACCGCCGCAATCTGAACACCCTTGTCTGCGGCGGTTCCGGTGCCGGTAAGACCCGCTTTTACTGTAAGCCAAATCTGATGCAGGCAAATACCAGCTTCGTGATTCTTGACCCGAAGGGCGAGATCGTCCGGGATGTGGGAAATCTGCTGGAGAAAAAGGGCTATGAGATCAGAGTTCTCGACCTGATCTCAATGGAAAAGAGCCACTGCTACAACCCGTTTGTCTATCTCCATTCGGACAACGATGTGCAACGGCTTGTGACAAATCTGTTCAAGAGCACAACGCCAAAGGGGTCACAAAGTAACGACCCTTTTTGGGACACCTCAGCTTCAATGCTGCTGTCTGCTCTCGTCTATTATCTTCACTACGAAGCACCGGAGGATGAGCAGAACTTTGCAATGGTAATGGAGATGCTGCAAGCGGCTGCCATCGACAATGAGGAAGATCCACGACCTTCGCCGCTGGACTGCCTGTTTGCAGATTTAGAGCTGGACAGACCCGACCACATCGCTCTGAAATACTATCGGTCTTATCACACCGGTTCGGCAAAGACCCTGAAATCCATTCAGATCACACTTGCCGCAAGGCTGGAAAAATTCAACTTGGAGAGCTTGGCGGCACTGACCTGCACCGACGAGCTTGACCTTGCTTCTATGGGCGAAAAGAAAGTGGCACTGTTCGCTATTATCCCGGACAACGATTCAAGCTTCAATTTCTTGGTCAGCATCCTTTATACCCAGCTATTTCAGCAGCTTTTCTTTTCTGCTGACCATATTCACGGCGGCGCATTGCCAATTCCCGTTCACTTCCTGATGGACGAGTTCGCCAATGTCAGCCTGCCGGACGACTTCGATAAGATCCTTTCCGTTATGCGTTCCCGTGGTGTGTTTGTGTCCATCATTCTTCAGAACTTGGCACAGCTCAAGGCACTGTTTGAAAAGCAGTGGGAATCCATCGTCGGCAACTGCGATGAGTTCCTCTACTTGGGTGGCAACGAGCAGTCCACCCACAAATATGTGAGCGAATTGCTGGGCAAGGAAACCATCGACACGAACACTTACGGAAAGAGTTCCGGGCGAAGCGGAAACTATTCCACCAACTATCAGATCAGCGGTCGAGAGCTTCTGACCCCGGATGAGGTTCGTATGCTTGATAACCGCTACGCCATTCTGTTCATCCGAGGGGAACTCCCCGTGATGGACTTGAAATACGACATTCTCAAGCACCCCGCCGTTGACCTGACTGCCGACGGAAAAGGCGGCGTCTATCAGCACGGCAAGGTCACGAGTAATGTTGCGACCATTGAGGTGCAGTACCTCGACCCCGATACTCTGCCGGATACAGAGGTATCGGAAACCACCTATGAGCTGTTGTCCGATGAGGATTTCAACTCGGAAACCAACAACAATACAACAACAAAATTACGGAGGTAACTACTATGAACATTTTCAAGAAGAACACCGAGAAGCATACCGAAAAGCTGCCTATGACCGGCAAGGTTAAGAAGGGCTTCCGCATTTACTGCACCGCCATTATGGGTGCAGCACTCGTCCTCGGCACTTCGGTTACGGCGTTTGCCGCCAACGACCCCATTACCGTTATCAACAACCTGTCTACCTTTATCTTCGGGCTGATCCGTGCCATTGGTCTTATCCTCTTGGGCTTCGGTGTTGTGCAGGTCGGTCTGTCCCTGAAGTCCCACGACCCTTCTCAGCGAGCGAACGGTTTCCTGACCCTTGCAGGCGGCGTCATCATCACCTTTGCAAAGGAAATCCTCGACCTGATTGTCGGCTAAAAAATTTCACACCGAGGGGTGTTCCCGAAAAATCGGGAGCACCCCTTAACTCTATGAAAAGGAGGTGCTTTTCGTGAGCGACAACTGGGTCGTACAAAACCTTGAAAACGCATTGGAAACTTGGAACGAGAAGCTGGCAGAGATTTGGCAGCTTATCACGACAACGCCGCAGGACTTCAAAGGCGGTGGGATATGGGGCGTGATCGTCAACATTAACGGCGCAGTGCAGTCTATCGGACTTGCACTCCTTGTGCTGTTCTTTGTTGCCGGTATGGTCAAAACCTGCGGCTCGTTCACAGAAGTCAAGAAACCGGAACACGCTCTGAAGCTGTTCGTTCGCTTCGCTATCGCAAAGGGTGCCATCACCTACGGTATGGAGCTGATGCTCGCCTTGTTCAACATCGTTCAGGGAACGATTTCGACAATTATGGGTTCGGCAGGCTTCTCAACACCACAGCAAACAGTCTTGCCGCCTGAATTGATTACCAGCGTTGAGGAATGCGGATTCTTTGAAAGCATACCGCTATGGGCTGTCACGCTCATCGGAGGGCTGTTCATCACCGTAATGTCTTTCATCCTGATAATGACCGTGTACGGGAGATTTTTTAAGCTCTATATGTATACGGCACTTGCACCCATTCCGCTTTCCACCTTCGCCGGTGAACCGAGTCAGAATGTGGGCAAGTCCTTCATCAAAAGCTACTGCGCCGTTTGCTTGGAGGGGGCAGTGATCGTGCTGTCCTGCATCATCTTCTCGCTCTTTGCGTCCTCACCGCCCGTAGTAAACCCCGATGCGGCGGCGGTCACGCAGGTGTGGAGTTATATAGGCGAACTGCTCTTTAATATGCTCGTTCTCGTTGGCTCGGTCAAGATGAGCGACCGCATTATCCGAGAGATGATGGGACTGTAAGGAGCGCACTATGAAAAACAACACCAAAATCTATAACCGCTTCAAGGGGTTTACCCTTGAGGACTGCGATTGCCGGTATTGCCTGTACTATGGTGGCAGACGCAAAGGCAAGGTGAACTGCCTTGCGGATGAATGCGTCTGTGCTGAGGAAATCCGTCAGGCAAAGGAACGCTGTCGCAGAGAAAGGAGCTTCTAATGTTTTATCAACTTTATAATATCCATCTCCTGAACGGAGAAGTCATTCAATCAGCGGAGGATTATGACCTCCCTGCCGAAAAGGGATTGGTTGGTATGTTCGAGCGAATGAAAGAAACGGATATTCTGACCGTCAACGATCTGCTTTTGGGTTCAGCGTATATTCCAAAGCGCAGCATCGTTTATATCGCAACCGGCGATGTAGTGGAGGGACACAAGTATGGAAGTAAAGATTAACAGGGAAATTCGCAACTATACGGAGGCAATGTTCTTTGGATTGTCTATGCGACAGTTCATTTTTTCTGCCTGCGCCTGCGTGGTGGCAGTGGGACTCTATTTCCTGCTCAAGCCATATGTCGGCACGGAAACCGTATCGTGGATGTGCATTTTGGGAGCCGCACCCTTTGCGGCTCTCGGCTTCATTAAGTACAACGGAATGACGGCGGAAAAGTTCGTATGGGCTTGGTTCAAATCCGAGTTTCTGATGCCAAAGAAACTGACCTTCCGTTCTACCAACACCTACTACGAGATGATGAAGCCGGGAATGGAACACAAGCAGAAGGAGGTATCAAAAGCCAATGATTAAAACGCTTCGCAACCTGCTCAAGCAGGATAAAGAACGATTTGTTGTGCCGAGGGGCGTTCAGGATGTGATCCCCATCAAGGCAATTTACGACGACGGTATTTTTCAGGTGGGCAGAGATAAGTTCTCCAAGACCTATAAGTTCAGCGACATCAACTATGCTGTCGCCAGTCGTGAGGATAAGGAAGCTATGTTCCTTGAATATTCGGAGCTGCTCAACAGCCTTGACAGCGGCGCAACCACCAAGATCACCATTAACAACCGCCGTTTGAACCGTGCAAACTTTGAGAAAACCATTCTTCTCCCCCTGAAGGGCGATGCGCTTGACGAGTTCCGTGAGGAGTACAATCGGATGCTCCTTGATAAAGCAACCGGCGCAAACTCTATCATTCAGGAGAAGTACATCACCATTTCGGTGTGCAAGAAGAATGTTGAGGAAGCGAGAAACTACTTTGCCCGTGTGGGAGCTGACCTGATCGCCCACTTCGGACGGCTCGGCAGTAAGTGCGTGGAGCTGGAGCCGGATGAACGGCTCCGCATTTTCCACGACTTTTACCGTGCCGGTGAAGAAACGGAGTTTCGCTTTGACATCAAGGAAACCCGCAGAAAGGGACACGACTTCAAGGATTTCATCTGCCCTGATTCGATGGAGTTCACGGGCGACTATTTCAAGATCGGTGAGCGTTACGGCAGAGTGCTGTTTCTGCGAGAATACGCTTCTTATATCAAGGACAGTATGGTTGCGGAAATGACCGACCTCAACCGCAATCTGATGATGTCCATTGATGTTATCCCCGTACCCACGGATGAAGCCGTGCGAGAAGCCGAAAGCCGTTTGCTCGGCGTTGAAACCAATGCGACCAACTGGCAGCGTAGGCAGAATGCCAACAACAACTTCTCCGCACAGCTTCCCTACGACATTGAACAACAGCGCAAGGAAATGAAGGAGTTCCTTGACGACCTGACGACCCGTGACCAGCGAATGATGTTTGCCGTTCTGACGATGGTTCACACGGCGGACACCAAGGAGCAGCTTGACAATGACACCGAAGCTCTGCTCACTACGGCAAGAAAACACCTGTGCCAGTTCGGTGTTCTCAAGTTCCAGCAGCTTGACGGACTGAATACGGCGATGCCCTTCGGTGTTCGCAAGATCGAATCGTTCCGCACACTGACAACGGAGAGCCTTGCGGTCTTTATTCCATTCCGGGTGCAGGACATTTGCCATACCAACGGCGTTTACTACGGTCAGAATGTCATCTCCAAGAATATGATTATCGCAGACCGTCGGCAACTCTTGAATGGCAACGAGTTTATTCTCGGCGTTTCGGGCGGTGGTAAGTCCTTTACCGCCAAGGGCGAGATCATCAATCAGGTGCTTGCCGGCAACGCAGACATTATCATCATTGACCCTGAGCGAGAGTATTCGCCCCTTGTGCGGGCGCTGGGCGGCGAGATCATCAACATCTCTGCCACTTCTCCCACCCACATCAATGCGATGGATATGAACCGGGAGTACGGCGATGGCGCAAACCCCGTCATTCTGAAATCCGAGTTCATTATGTCCCTGTGCGAACAGCTTATCGGTGGCAACAACCTCGGTGCAGTGCAGAAGTCCATCATTGACCGCTGTACGGCAAGCGTCTACCGCACCTATCAGCAGAACAACTATACCGGCGAAGTGCCGACCTTGCAGGATTTCAGAGCAGAGCTTTTGAAGCAATCTGAACCCGAAGCGCAGGAGATTGCTCTTGCCATCGAGCTGTTTACCAACGGTTCTCTGAACACCTTTGCCAAGAAAACCAATGTGGACACGGATAACCGCCTGATCTGCTATGACATCCTTGACCTCGGCAAGCAGCTTATGCCCATCGGTATGCTGGTCGTCCTCGACTCTATCCTGAACCGTATTACGCAGAACCGAGCTAAGGGCAAGAACACCTTCATCTTCATCGATGAAATCTACCTTCTGTTCCAGCACGAGTACAGTGCAAACTTCCTGTTCACCCTTTGGAAGCGTGTACGAAAGTACGGCGCTTATGCCACGGGCATCACGCAGAATGTGGACGACCTGCTTCAGTCCCACACGGCAAGAACGATGCTGGCAAACTCCGAGTTCATTGTTATGCTCAATCAGGCATCTACGGACAGATTGGAGCTTGCGAAGCTGCTGAACATTTCGGACACCCAGCTTTCCTATATCACCAATGTGGATGCCGGTCACGGACTAATCAAGGTCGGCTCCAGCCTTGTACCGTTTGCCAATAAATTCCCAAAGAACACGAAGCTCTATAAGCTGATGACCACAAAACCAGGCGAGGGTGCTTAACCCTCGCCTTTGGCGTCAAGAAAGGAAATTCAATGAAAAAGAAAATCTGTATGATTCTTATTGCGGTGTTTGTAGCCGTCCTCGGCACGAGCACCTTTTTTATTATCAATCACTACAAGGAGGCGAATAAGCAAGCCGAGCTTTATGGCGAGCTGGCTAACCTTGTGAATGCTACGGCACAGACGGATGCTGCAACGGAACCGGCGGAGCAGATTCCATATTCCGAGGAAAAGATGCTTCTGCCGGAGCTTGCAGAGCTTTATCACCAGAACGGCGATTTGGTGGGCTGGATCAGCATTGCAGATACTAACATCAATTATCCCGTAATGCAGTCGGTGAATGAGCCGAACTTCTACCTGAAGCACGGCTTTGACAAGGCATATTCCGACTATGGCTGTCCCTATGTGCAGGAGGATTGCGATGTGCAGGAGCCGTCCGACAATCTTGTTATCTATGGACACCATATGTCCAACGGTTCGATGTTTGCCTACCTTGAAAAGTTCAAGAGCAAAGACTTTTGGAGCGAGCATCGGATGATTACCTTCAACACACTGACGGATAAGCAGGAGTATGAGATCGTTGCCGTATTCCGCACGGTGGTCTACACCGACAGTCCCGAAGCATTCAAGTTTTATCGCTTTATAGACGCAGAGAGCACCAATGAGTTTGACGACTTTATTGCCAAGTGTAAGGAGCTGTCATTCTATGATACCGGCGTGACCGCCGAATACGGCGATAAGCTCATTACGCTGTCTACCTGTGAGTACAGCCGCAACAACAGCCGTCTTGTGGTCGTGGCGAAGCGCATAACGGAGGATGGTGGTGCGGATGCTGCCAAGACTCACGCCGAAGCAACGGCAGAGGGCGAACGCCCTAATTAAGCGCCTTTGTGCCAATTATGACAACGGCAACTGCCTTGCGCTGGATGACGGAGAACCCTGCGCCTGTGTGCAGAGCATCTCATACTCACTTCTCTGCAAGTATTTCCGCAAAGCTGTATTGCCGGCAGAGCCTTTGCTGGAAGCGGATATTCTCGGCACACGCTTTGAAAAGTGCGTGTCCTGCGGTGCACCGATCATCAAGAAGGGCAACCGAAAGAAATATTGCGAGAAGTGCGCTCAAAGAGCTTACAAAGCTCAGCAGGCAGAGTACGCAAGAAGAAAACGGGCAGAGTCGAAAAATAGGCGCTGAAAAAGCCAGCAATATCAAGACTTTTCAGCTCCCGCACTTTGAGGGGTAAGGTGTTTATACCTTTACCCCTCGTTTTTAATTTAGGGGCGTTTGGGTACGCCCCGGAAAGGAGGGTTCAATGGCTGATATTAAAACGAGAGATGTCGTGAAAGGCACAATCAAGAAGATCGACAAAGCGGCAATCGCCGCAGACCGTATGCGCTCCGCCTATGTGCAGACGAAGGAAAAGGCAGAACACACAACGCACCCGGATGAGCATAATGCCGAGGAGTACGCCTCCGACCGAGTGGAAGGCGGCGTTGACCGTATCACGCACGAAGCGGCGCACCAGTTTGATAAGCAGGGGCGCAAGGGACTGGAAGAAACGAAACGGAATGTGTCCAAAGCAAAGGACGGTGTTCAGAGGTTCCGGGAAAAGCGGGCGGCTGAGTCAATGAAAAGGCAGACTGTCCGCATCTCCGGGAATAAGACCATCAAGGCGGTCGAGCAAACGGAAAAGACGATCAAACAGTCTGCCGGTTCTGCCGGTAAGAAAACCATCAAGACTGCCGGGAAAGGTGCAGCCAAAGCCGCACAGAGGTCGGTCAAAACCACGAAAACGGCAATCAAGACCACACAGCAGGCGGCAAAGACGGCGCAGAAAACCGCACAGGCTACGGTGAAAGCATCGCAAAAAGCTGCACAAGCCGCCAAAGCCGCAGCCAAGGCAACAGTTGCCGGTGTAAAAGCTGCCGTAAAAGCAACGATTGCCGCAGTCAAAGCGATCATAGCGGCGACAAAAGCACTGGTCGCTGCTATCGCCGCAGGCGGCTGGGTTGCCGTTGCGGTCATTGTCGTGATTTGCCTGATTGCTCTGATCTGCGGCTCGGTTTTCGGGATATTCTTTTCCGGCGAGGATTCCGGCACGGGAATGTCGATGCAGACTGCCGTGCAGGAAATCAACGCTGATTACAATGCCAAGATGGAAGCGGAGAAAAACTCGGTAGCCTATGATAATATGGAGATCAGCGGCGGTCGAGCCGTGTGGAAGGATGTGCTTGCGGTCTATGCAGTCAAGACGAATACCGACAAGGATAATCCGCAGGAGGTCGCCACGATGGACGAGAGCAAGAAGCAGATTCTCTCGGACATTTTTTGGGAGATGAACTCCATATCCTCCCGCAGTGAAAGCCACTCGGAAACGGAAATAAGCGAAACGGACGACGGAAACGGCAACATCGTTCAGACGGAAACGACAGTCACAAAAACAACGCTTTATATTACCGTTTCTCATTTGACGGTGGATGAGATGGCTGACCTATACGGCTTTGACGCAGAACAGCGGGAATACCTTGCCGAGCTACTCAAGGATGAGAACAATTCCATTTGGGCGGCGGTGCTTTACGGTATCCGATACAGTGACGATCAGATCGTCACCGTGGCGCTTTCGCAGGTGGGCAATGTAGGCGGCGAACCGTACTGGTCTTGGTACGGCTTCGGAAGCCGTGTGGAATGGTGTGCTTGTTTTGTAAGCTGGTGCGCCGATCAGTGCGGCTATATCGACACCGGGGTTGTGCCGAAATATGCGGGTTGCGTGAACGGCGTCCAGTGGTTCAAAGATCGAGGACAGTGGATCGACGGTTCTGCCGAGCCTGTCCCCGGAATGATTATTTTCTTTGATTGGGATAACAAGGGTTCATCGGGTCCGCAGGACGGACAATCCGACCACACCGGTATTGTTCAAAAAGTCGAAAACGGTATCGTTTATACCGTTGAGGGAAACTCCGGTGATAGCTGTCGGGTAAACCAGTACAGCGTAGGTCACTACGAAATCCTCGGATATGGGGTACCGCAATATTAAAATAGGTGGCTATGGGCTTTATTGTCCCATAGCCACCTATTTTTCTTTTTTGTTTAGAATTTGATCCGGGATAATTGAGGTATTCAGCAAATCACCCGGTTCAACCTTCAGTGCGTCAGCGATGTTAAATAGAACCTCTACGGAAAAGGGTCTGACGATATTCGGCGCTTCGATTGCGCTAAGATGCGAACGGCTCATCATTGCCTCTGCCGCAAGCTGCTCCTGCGACATTCCTCGCATTTTACGAAGAACTGAAATTGTGATTCCCAGTTGAATAAATCTATCTCTATTTTTGAAGTCAATTTCTCTGCTCATTTGCTCCACCTCGAATCCATAATAATTATATGTTATTTTTCGCTTGCTTTCTGTTCTCGATGTGAAGCTATTGACTTATATATAGAGCAAAAATATAATAATAAGTGCAGATGAACAATGATATGCTCATTTGCTCTACTGTTATTCTTGGTGGTGTTTGTATGACCTGTTGTTTTATCGGGCATAGGAAAATTAAGCATAAGAAGGAGCTTGCAAGTCGATTGCGGGACAATATTTGCTATCTGCTTGAGCAGGGCGTAGCAACCTTTCTGTTTGGAGATCATTCCGAATTTAATACCCTCTGCTACAAGGTGGTTTCAGAACTAAGAGAAGTTTACCCCCAAATTCGCAGAATACACTATCGGACGGATTATCCTGATGCAGACGCTTATACGATGCAGTTCCTATTAGATGGATACGAGGACAGTATTTGCCCTGACGGAGTTGCTGCTGCCGGGAAAGCTGCTTATGTGGAACGCAATCAAGCTATGATTCGGGCAAGTGACTTTTGCGTCTTTTACTATAATAACGAATACCTTCCGGCGAGTCGAAAAGAGTCGAAAAAAGCAATAACAAGCTATCAGCCCAAAAGCGGCACCGGGCTTGCCTTTGACTATGCAAAAGCGCACGGAAAAACAATCATAAACCTATACACAGAAGATGAACACCGCAATTAGGCATCGAATCTATGGGGATTCGACTTTTTTGCAACATTTGTATCCGAAATCCCGTGCTTTACAATAAACACCTTTTGAGTTATTTGCATCATTGGAGCAGCCGGTGACGGCTGCTTTTCCTTTACGCTGATGAAGGGTGATAAGGTTGTCAAGGGTATCAAACAGCTTTCCGATTTTGCGCTGTTCCTCAAGCAAAGGAAGAGATACTTCTCCCATACAGAGCTTGTCGTAATAGAAGTACAGACGAACGCCACCCTCTTGCAACTGCATAATCAACTTTTGAAAATCAGGTGATTTGAACCAGTGCCATAAGAGCCTATCGTCAACATCTTCGGAGGTCTTGAAAACCTCATATAGAGAGCTAACTATCACATTTTTCCCGATATTTTGGTATCCGATTGAACCAACATTTATTCTTGCCGGGTTATAAGCAAATGAGTTCGGAGAAACGATATAATACATTCTTTTATCTGCTTCTCTCATCGTCCCTCCATTCTCGAACTTCTCATCTTGTGGTACAAATCCGTGTTCGTTGGTAATTGAATAGCTCTCTAATGGAAGGTTGTCCTTATTCTTTTCGCCAGCGGGAAAAGTAATATCTGAGAACTTACGCTGTTCCCAAGAGGATGTATAAAAAGGATGGATCAGTTGGACAGTCAGAGAAATTTCTGGGGTTGAATGCAAAAAAGGCTGTCGTTGATGAAGGGTGATAAGGTTGTCGAGCTGGTCTAAATAAGCACCGATCTTCCGTTGTTCCTCGACTGAAGGTACAGTTATTTCAATTTTCAGAAAATCGGACTCGTGTATTCTCCATTGTCCATAGATGACACCCTGACGCCATTTGACCATAGCATTTATAAAGTCTTTTCTGACCAATCTTCTTCCTAAAAAATCAGAGTCAGCAATGCCAGTAGGCTCAAAAATGCTATATACCGGTGAAATGCAGGCTTTTCCGTACTTATTCAGACCTATTGAGCCGGTTTCAAGGTTGTTGGAGCTATATATGAAATCGCCTTTCTCTGTTTTCTTATATAGCTTGTTTACCGTGTCCGTAACTAAGGCGCTTCGGTCATAACGCTCACCTTTAGGGGCAACACCTTCATTTGCTATGAATGCCATAAGGGGATATTCGTCGCTCATTGGTGCTTGTTGATTACGCTCTATGAGCAAATCCCCAACCTTACGCTGTTCCCAAGCTATTCGGTTGCAGGAGAGTTTGAGTAGGTATGAAAATCAGGAACTAAGTCTGAAATATCGGGATTTATGGTTGATAATTCGGGATTATGTGCTATAATATAAGTTGTGTTTTAGCACTTACTCGCAGGTTGAGAGAAAGGAATGATACGATGGCTGTAAGCTATAAAAAACTTTGGCACATTCTGCTTGATCGAGATATGAAGAAAAGAGATTTGCAGGAAGCTGCTGGACTCACTAAATACGCAATCAATAAGCTCAGTCGTGATGAAAATGTAAGCACTGAAGTGTTGGGGAAAATCTGCTCAGCTTTGAATTGCACGACCGATGACATTATGGAGTTTGTTCCCGACGAGAAGTGAGTCCGTTTTATGGGACACTAATTGTTGTATCATAACAGTGGAGTAGTATATCTCCCTTAGAAAATGAAAAAGGATGGGTTCACAGGATGAATAAGCAACAGCTCGCTCAGAAAATATGGGCTTCCGCAAATCAAATGCGCTCCAAAATCGAAGCGAATGAATATAAGGATTACATACTTGGCTTTATCTTTTACAAGTATCTATCTGATAAAGAAGTCAAATTCTTGAAGGAAAATGACTATGACGACGAACTTCTGAAAACCGTATCAGAAGAAGATGATGAAACGGTTAAGTGGGTTCAAGAGAATATTGGCTACTTTATTGCCTATAAAGACCTCTTTTCTACTTGGCTCTCTATGGGTAAGGACTTTGATGTTTCAAATGTCCGTGATGCGCTCTCTGCGTTCAGCCGGTTGATTTCCAACACGCACAAAAAGGTGTTTGATAAAGTATTTGACACTTTGCAAACGGGTCTTTCCAAACTTGGCGATAGCTCCGGTTCACAAACAAAAGCAATCAGCGGGCTTCTGACGCTGATAAAGGATATTCCTATGGACGGCAAGCAGGACTACGATGTTCTCGGCTTTATCTACGAATATCTTATCAGTAACTTTGCAGCAAATGCTGGAAAGAAAGCAGGTGAGTTCTACACCCCGCACGAGGTATCTCTGCTGATGTCTGAAATCGTTGCAAGCCACTTGAAGGGCAAAAGCGAAATCAAAATTTACGACCCGACAAGCGGTTCGGGATCGTTGCTTATCAATATCGGTCAGAGCGTTGCCAAATATATGACCGATGACAACAACATCAAATACTTCGCTCAGGAATTGAAGGAGAACACCTACAACCTGACCCGGATGAATTTGGTTATGCGTGGCATCAAACCGGATAATATCGTCACTCGTAACGGCGATACTCTTGAGGAGGATTGGCCGTACTTTGACGAAAATGATCCGGTGAATACCTATAATCCTCTCTATGTGGATGCGGTCGTGTCCAATCCGCCGTATTCGCAGGCTTGGGACCCGTCCAATAAAGAGGGAGATCCTCGTTATGCTCGTTTTGGACTTGCTCCCAAAGGAAAAGCCGACTATGCTTTCCTCTTGCACGATCTGTTCCATATCAAGCCGGACGGCATTATGACAATCGTTCTTCCCCACGGCGTACTGTTCCGTGGCGGTGAGGAAGGTGAAATCAGAAAGAACCTGATTGAGAATAACCATATCGACGCCATTATCGGGCTGCCTGCAAATATCTTCTTCGGGACAGGAATTCCCACCATCATTATGGTGCTGCGCCAAAAGCGTGAGAATACCGATGTCCTTATCATCGATGCATCCAAGGGCTTTATCAAAGAGGGTAAAAATAACAAGCTCCGTGCGTCTGACATTAAACGCATAGCAGATACCTTTATTAAGCGTGAAAACATACCGAAGTTTTCACGAGTCGTCAGTCGTGAAGAAATTCGCAGCAATGATTATAACTTGAACATTCCTCGCTATGTTGATTCCTCTGAAGCTGCCGAGCATTGGGATGTCTATGCGTCTATGTTTGGCGGTATCCCGACAGCAGAAATTGACGAGATGAGCGAATTCTGGACGGCGTTCCCTGCGCTGAAAAAGGCGTTATTTACTGAGAGTGGCATTCCTTATGTGAATGTGTCTACCCCTGATATTAAGAGTGCCATCAAGAGCCACCCTGATGTGGTCGGGTTTGAGAAAGCTTTTAGCGCCGCCTTTTCCACTTTCCCGGCATTCCTGAAAGAAGAACTTATCGACCGGATGGGAAGCATCGAAATCTCTAAGGCTGAAACCGTGCTGAGTGCTGATATTTTCGAGCGATTGAAAGAAATTCCACTTATCGACAAATATGCGGCGTTCCAGCTTCTTGACGACGATTGGACAGGTATTTCCATCGACCTCGAAATGTTGCAAACCGAAGGCTTTGCTGCAACAAAGAAGGTCGATCCGAACCTTGTCATCAAGAAAAAGGACGGTAAAGATCAGGAAGTTCAAGAGGGCTGGGTAGGTCGTATTATCCCGTTCGACTTGGTACAGGCGACTTTACTCTCCGCAGAAACGGACGAGCTTCACGGTTTGGAAAGCCGTTTGGCGGAAATCCCTTCTGAGTATGAGTCTATCCTTGATGAAATGACAGAGGAGGATAAAGAGAGCTGCAACGATGTTCTCACCGAGGAAGGCGATGCTTTCGTTCCGAAAGAAGTATCCAAAAAGATTAAGGAACTGAAGAAAGACCGTTCTCCTGAAAGCGTTGCGCTTCGTACACTCTTAGAAAAGGTAGAGTCTTTGGTCAAGAGCGAGAAAGAAATCAAGGCGGAGATCAAGGCAAAGGGTGCTGCGTTGCAGGCAAAAACAAAGGATACGATTGAAAGTCTGAGCGATGAGCAGGCTTTGGATTTGCTCGAAAAGAAGTGGATTGCTCCTCTCATTGAGAGCATTCACAAACTGCCTGATACCGTAATCGACAGCTTGGTGAGCAAAATTCAAGCCCTTCAGAACAAGTATGCCACAACTTTCTTCGAGGTCGAACAGCAGATCAGCGAAACCGAAGCAACGCTTTCGGGAATGATCGATGACCTTGAGGGTAATGAGTATGATATGCTGGGACTTAATGAGTTGAAGAAATTGCTGGGAGGTAGTGCAGAATGACGAAAAAATCAGATGCTCCCGCAATTCGCTTCAAAGGATTCTCAGACGCTTGGGAACAGCGTAAGTTTGAAGAAATCGCTGTGCGATCATCGGTAATATGCTCCGATGATACCCTTCCAAGAGTTGAATATGAGGATATAGTGTCAGGGACAGGTCGGCTCAACAAAGACATCTACGCCAAGCAAAGTATCAAATCAGGCATCGCATTTCATCAAGGTGATGTCCTTTACGGAAAACTCCGCCCGTACTTGCAAAACTGGCTTTTGCCCACATTTGATGGGCTTGCTGTGGGCGATTTTTGGGTATTACAGCCTCAAAATGCTGATAGCAGCTTTCTATATCGATTGATTCAGAGCCGGCAATTCGATGAAGTAGCTAATCAATCGACCGGGACGAAAATGCCGAGGGCAGATTGGAAATTGGTGTCCAAAACTGTGTTCTCCATCCCGTCAAACATTAGTGAGCAGGCTGCTATTGGTACATACTTTACAGCACTCGATAGCCTTATCACCCTTCATCAGCGTAAGTTTGAAAAGTTGACGAATGTGAAAAAGTCGATGCTCGAAAAGATGTTCCCGCAAAATGGCAGCAGTTACCCCGAAATTCGCTTTAAGGGATTTACTGACCCTTGGGAACAGCGTAAGTTGGGTGAACTCGTTGATAGAGTAGTTCGCAAGAATACAAACAACGAATCTACGCTACCATTAACAATCTCAGCACAATATGGTTTGGTTGACCAAATCACATACTTTAATAACCGTGTTGCAAGCCGAGATGTGAGCAACTATTACTTAGTGCTGAACGGCGAATTTGCCTACAACAAAAGCACCTCTGATGGCTATCCATTTGGTGCGGTCAAAAGACTTGATCTGTACGAAAAAGGCGTGCTATCAACGCTTTACATCGTTTTTGCTCCCAAGAAAGAGCAGCAGATTGATTCGGATTATCTGACCGTTTTCTTCGATACAGATAGGTGGCACAAAGGTGTTGCTGAGAGAGCTGCCGAGGGTGCAAGGAATCACGGGCTTCTCAATATTTCTGCCGAGGATTTCTTTGATATAGACCTTTCTGTACCTAAAGATATTGTAGAGCAAAAGCAAATCGGGGCGTTTATTCGTCAGCTCGACAACCTTATCACCCTTCATCAGCGTGAGTTGGAAAAGCTCCAAAATATCAAGAAATCTATGCTTGAAAAGATGTTCGTGTGACATCAATATCGCAGGAAGGAGGAAATCGAATGACATTCCAAAAAGAAGCGGACTTTGAGGAAGCCCTGATTAAAGTCTTGGCGGATAAAGGCTGGGAAAAAGAAGTTATCAAGAACCCGACCGAGCAAGACCTCATCCGAAATTGGGCAAGAATCCTGTATGATAACAACCGTGGTATTGACCGCTTGAATAACTATCCTCTTACGGATGGCGAAATGCAGCAGATTATTGAGCAGATCACGGAACTTAGAACCCCGTTAAAACTCAATGGCTTTATCAACGGAAAAACTGTGTCCATCAAGCGTGATAACCCTGACGACAAGCTCCATTTTGGCACTGAAATCAGCTTGAAAATATATGATCGCAGAGAAATCGCCGCTGGACAGAGCCGGTATCAGATCGTACAGCAACCAGCCTTTCCGAGCAAGTCAAAAATGCTGAATGACCGTCGTGGCGATTTGATGCTGCTCATCAATGGTATGCCGGTTATACATATTGAGCTGAAGCGCAGCGGTGTCCCCGTCAGTCAAGCATATAATCAGATTGAGAAATACTCATATGAGGGCGTTTTTACCGGATTGTTCTCGCTCGTTCAGGTGTTTGTTGCAATGAACCCTGAAGAAACTCGTTATTTTGCGAATCCCGGACCTGACGGAAAGTTCAATACGGATTACTATTTCCATTGGGCTGACTTCAATAATGAGCCTATCAACGATTGGAAAGCTATCGCCTCCTCGCTGTTGTCCATTCCTATGGCGCACCAGCTCATTGGGTTTTATACTGTTGCCGACAATGCTGACGGTGTTCTGAAGGTAATGCGAAGCTACCAGTATTACGCAGCCAGCGCAATTTCCGATGTTGTGTCTAAAACGAAGTGGGATAGCGGTAAGCAGCGTGGCGGCTACATTTGGCATACCACCGGCTCAGGCAAGACGATGACGAGCTTTAAGTCGGCTCAGTTGATTGCAAACTCCAATGATGCTGATAAGGTTATTTTCCTTACCGACCGTATTGAGTTAGGAACGCAGTCGCTCAAGGAGTATCGGGCATTTGCGGACGAGAACGAAACCGTGCAGGCAACAGAGAACACATATGTCCTTTTGACTAAGCTGAAAAGCAACGCAACGGCAGATACCCTAATTGTCACCTCTATTCAGAAGATGAGCAACATCCGAGATGAGTACGGAGGACTTAATGCAAGCGACATTAAAATAATCAACGGCAAACGGCTTGTTTTTATTGTTGACGAGGCTCATCGTTCAACTTTTGGAGATATGCTATCCATCATCAAGGAAACATTTCCCAATGCCATCTTCTTTGGCTTTACCGGCACACCGGTGTTTGAGGAGAATGCAAAGAAAAACAATGCCCAAACAGATGTTTTTGGCAATGAACTCCATAGATATAGCATTGCTGATGGTATCAGGGATAAGAATGTGCTTGGATTTGATCCTTATAAAGTCCTGACTTTCCGTGATAAGGATGTCCGCAAGGTGGTTGCTTTGGAAAAAGCAAAAGCAGCAACCGAAGAAGAAGCAATCAGCGATCCCAAAAAGGCAAAAATATTCTATGAGTATATGGACTCCTCCACCGTCAAGATGGCGGGCTTCTTGGGCGATGACGGAAAGTGGGTCAAGGGCATTGAAGATTATCTTTCAAAAACTCAGTACCTTTCCGCAGAGCATCAAAGCAAGGTTGTTGAGGATATTCAAGAAAACTGGCTTACTTTGAGTCACAACGGGAAATTCCACGCAATCTTTGCAACGAGCAGCATCCCCGAAGCAATAGACTACTATCGACTGTTGAAGGCTGCAATGCCGAAACTTAGGATCAGTTGCCTTTTTGACCCCAATATCAGCAATGAAGATGGTGACTACAAAGAATACAGAGGGCAGCCGATTGCTTTCTATAAAGAGCAAGGCTTAATCGAAATCCTTACTGACTATAATACGATGTTTGGTCAGGATTTTTCGATTGCTACACACGCTCGCTTCAAAAAAGACCTTTCTCTACGCCTTGCCCACAAAGAGCAATATAAGCGGGTCGAAAGAGAGCCTGAGAAGCAGCTCGACCTCCTGATTGTAGTGGATCAGATGCTTACCGGCTTTGACTCTAAGTGGGTCAACACGCTGTATATGGACAAGATACTGGAGTATGAGAACATCATTCAGGCATTTTCCAGAACCAACAGACTTTTCGGACCCGATAAGCCTTTTGGCATCATCAGATATTATCGCAAGCCGCATACGATGGAGCAGAATGTGAGCAAAGCTGTTAAGCTCTATTCCGGCGATAGACCGATAGGTCTGTTCGTTGAAAAACTGTCTTACAACCTCGGAAAGCTCAACGCTGTGTTTGATGATATTGCCTTTTTGTTCAAGAATGCTGGTATCCCTGACTTTGAAAAGTTGCCTGCGGACGGAACCGTAAGAGCTAAGTTCGCCTCGCTGTTTAGAGATTTCAACGGATACCTTGAAGCTGCTAAAATCCAAGGATTTAGGTGGGACAAACACACCTACTCATTCAAGGACGAGGAAAGTGGAAATTCGATTGAAATTGCAATGGAGTTCGATGAGAACGCATTTTTGATTTTGGCACAGCGTTATAAAGAGCTTTCCGCTGCTTCTTCCGATGATCCTGGATCACAAGACATAGATATACCATACGATCTTGTTGGATACCTGACTGAAATTGACACAGGGGTTATCGATGCCGATTATATGAACAGTCGCTTCGATAAGTACCTCAAATTGATTCGACAGGAAGGTTCGTCCGAGGAATCTATTGAGCAAGCAAAGGCAGAACTTCACAAAACTTTTGCTGCCCTAACGCAAGAGGAGCAGAAATACGCAAATATCTTTCTGCACGACATTGAGCGAGGCGATGTCATTGCCGAGGACGGAAAAACGCTTCGTGACTACATCACGGAGTATCAGTTTAGAGCAAAAGATGACCAAATTCACCGTTTTGCGACTATCTTCGGTCTTGATGAGGATAAACTCAGGAATATGATGGGGCTTAACCTGAATGAAGCGACTATCAATGAGTTTGGCAGGTTTGACGAGCTGAAAAAGAGCGTCGATAAGACCAAAGCAAAAGCATTCTTTGAAGCATATGAACAAACCAAGTTGATTCCGCCCAAGGTCAATATGAAAACGGATCAGCTTTTGCGGCAGTTCATTCTTACCGGTGGATTTGAGGTTGATGTGCCGTAATGAGTGCCATCACCGCTAAAGCAAGCCGAAAAATGAAAAAATATGCGGTCTTAACAAGAGAGCCAAGGTGTTTCCTTGGCTCTTTTGATTTTTCTTGGGAACAGCGTAAGCTTGGTGAAATAGGCTCGGTTTCAATGTGCCGCCGCATTTTCAAGGAACAGACATCAGAAACTGGAGATATACCTTTTTATAAAATTGGAACATTTGGCGCTGATCCTGATGCGTTTATTTCCAGAGAGCTTTTTGAAGAATACAAATCAAAATATCCTTATCCCCAAAAGGGAGATATTTTGATTTCAGCGTCGGGCAGTATCGGCAGAGCCGTTGAATTTGCCGGGAATAATGAGTATTTTCAGGATTCAAATATCGTGTGGCTTAACCACGATGAAAGGCTCTCAAATCCATTTTTGAAGTGTTTTTACTCAGTAGTAAAGTGGGCTGGTATTGAGGGTAGCACCATAAAAAGGCTTTATAACGATAACATACTAAACACTGTTATTTGTATGCCATCTGTTCCTGAGCAAAAGCGCATAGGGCTATTCTTTGAAAACCTCGACAACCTTATCACCCTTCATCAGCGTAAATGTGTATTTTTATTCGGCTTTTTTCAGGCTTTTATCTCTATGATCTTCACCGCTTCGACATTTTCTTGGGAACAGCGTAAGTTCTCAGATGTTGTGGCAACTCGCCGTGGGCTAACATACAAACCCTCTGATATTCGGAAAAATGGGGTTCGTGTTCTGCGCTCATCAAATATAGCCGAGGATAGTTTTGTATTAAGCGATGAAGATGTTTTTGTTGTGCGTGAAGCTGTCAATATTGACTGTGTAAGAGCAAACGACATTCTCATTACCGCAGCCAATGGGTCGTCAAGACTTGTTGGAAAACACACGATTATCAGCGGAATCCCTGAAGAATCCGCTGTTCACGGTGGATTTATGCTTCTTGGCACAACGAAAGAACCGCACTTTGTAAACGCTTCGATGGGATCATCTTGGTACAGACGGTTTATTGAGTTGTTTGTGGCTGGCGGGAATGGTGCAATCGGTAATCTCAACAAAAACGATTTGGACAATCAAGATATAGCGATTCCATCAGAAAAAGAACAAAAGAAAATAGGTTCTTTCTTTCGCCAGCTTGACAACCTTATCACCCTTCATCAGCGTGAGTGCATTTCTTTTACCGCAAGGGCGGGCAGGCGTATCCTGACCGCAAATAAAAAGCGAAATACTTCTTCTTGGGAACAGCGTAAGTTGGGAGATATTGCTGACATTGTGGGTGGTGGAACCCCAAGTACAGGAAATCAGAGCTATTGGGACGGTGATATTGATTGGTATGCACCTGCTGAAATTGCGGATCAAATCTATGCAAATTCGAGTCAGAAAAAGATAACCGGCTTGGGTTATGAGAATAGTTCAGCCAAAATGCTTCCTCCCGGTACAGTCCTGTTTACATCTCGTGCAGGGATCGGGAAAACAGCTATTTTAACCCGAAAAGGCTGTACTAATCAGGGATTTCAGTCCATTGTCCCACATCGTGGAGAGCTTGACTCTTACTTCATTTTTTCTCGAACCGAAGAATTAAAACGATATGGAGAGCTTGTTGGGGCAGGATCAACTTTCGTCGAGGTTTCGGGAAAGCAAATGGCTGTAATGGAGCTGATGATGCCGCCAACGATGCGAGAACAACAGACTATTGGAGGTTTCTTTCAGCAGCTCGACCACCTTATCACCCTTCATCAGCGTAAGCCATTTTTAATGAAATGGAGGACTTCTGATGCTAACAGAAACAAAACGAACAGACTTGTTCTGTGAATATTATGCAAAATGGATTACGGTGTATAAGAAGGGCGCAATCAGAAAGGTGACGATGGATAAGTACCTGATGACACAGAAATGGCTCGTTAAGCTCGTCCCGAATCTGAGAGTATGTGATATGAACCGGATCGCTTATCAGCAGTTGTTGAATGACTATGCTGAGTTCCACGAGCGCCAAACCACGATGGATTTCCACCACCAGCTCAAGGGCGCTATACTTGACGCCGTTGATGAGGGCTTGATTGAAAGAGATCCTACTCGCAAGGCAATCATCAAGGGGAAGCCACCGGTTGCTAAGAAAATTAAGTATCTCAATCAGTTTGAGCTACACACGCTGCTGATCTCGCTTGACCTGAAGGATAAGGTGAATTGGGACTACTTTATCCTGTTGGTAGCAAAGACGGGGATGCGCTTTTCTGAAGCACTGGCTCTTACCCCGAAAGACTTCGACTTTGCCCATCAAACACTGTCCATAAGCAAGACTTGGGACTACAAGGGAAAGGGCGGCTTCCAGCCTACGAAAAATAAGTCGTCTGTGCGGAAAATTCAAATTGACTGGCAAACCGTCATTCAATTTTCTGAATTGGTAAAGCACCTTCCCGAAGATAAGCCCATCTTTGTCAACTCCACTGTCTATAATTCGACGGTGAACGACATTCTCGGCAGGCATTGCAAAGCCTGTAACATCCCTGTCATCTCTATCCACGGATTACGGCATACACACGCCTCTTTGCTGTTATTTACGGGCGTTTCCATTGCGAGCGTTGCCCGCCGTCTTGGACATTCAAGTATGACCACTACGCAAAAAACCTATCTGCACATCATTCAGGAACTTGAAAACAAAGACATCGACTTGGTGATGCGCTCTCTTTCGGGTTTGAGCTAAAAAACTAAACCGGCTTGCGCTGATTAAAGGTGATAAAAAAGATGCCATCCGAAAGGGTGGCATCTTAGTTATTTGTCGTATCTTAGAAAATCGTTACAGTGTTCCTGCTGGCGCAAGCGATACACATTAAAGAAAGTGTCGCAGGAAAACTTCATTCGCTGCTTGCAGGGATTTGTGATACTCGCAGTAAGCAGGGCTAAGCCTCTGCATTGCGGGGATGAATACATCGTTATAGCCGCTCTCCCTTTGGAATTGTTTTAGATACTCTTGCAGCCGGTAGGCGGGAGATGCCTTATATTCCTCCGATTCCGCAACTGCTCGATATTGTTCGAGTATTTCCTTGTTGTCGTGAATATACTTTTCCGGGTCTGCCATAGCTGCCGCAAGTGCAGAAGATGCGCTTTGCGTCACAGCAGCATCAGCATTTTCTCTAATCTCCTCAAGATACTGCTGCACATCGCTGGGAACGGCTATTGAAACGCCGTCCAAGTATCGGATGATCGTTTCAAACGCTTCCCTCTGCTCATCTGTTGTGATTGTTTCGCTCAAAAACGGAGCGAAGTGCAAGCATACGAATTTTCCATAGAAGCCCGGAAACTTATCAAGGATACGGTTCAATATGGATTGCTTGTTTTGAAGCGCCTCCACTTGTCCTTCAATATGCTCCCAATCGCCGCTTTCCGCAAGTTGTTTTATCAATGCCTGCTTTGTTTGCAGCTCGACGATTTCAAACTCTTTCCTGTTGAGGACATCGTAAATTGCTGTACGGCTATCATTCTCAAGAATTGTGCGAATCTCTGGAACGGAAAAGCCCAGTCCACGCAAAACTGCAATCCGCTTGAGCTTCAAAGCATCTGTCTCGGAGAACTGCCGATACCCGTTTTCTTTTATCCTTGGCTGGATTAGTCCCTGTTCTGTGTAATACTCAACTGCTTTTTTGGTCAGGTTACATTCTTTGCATACTTCATTTATGAGCATTGTTCTCACCTCCACATATAGGATAAGCTATCCCCCAAGGTGCCAGTCAATAGGTTTTCAAAAAAATGAGTTAGAAGATTCCCTTATTGTACTTGAACTGTGCATACAAGATAAAGCCCAAGCCGATGACGAGCGCCGGAATAACAATGAAAGACATTGCCTTTTCGCTC
>OFRY01000433.1_pt1 | contig 26794 bp, 12 predicted proteins | sample 1543171 | NCBI WGS metagenome assembly OFRY01 (sample SAMN04209240, study PRJEB22552) | human gut metagenome | biome: gut; material: feces | host: Homo sapiens | place: USA: Oklahoma | reverse complement strand
ATCGTTCTGAACATATTTTTTTACTTTTTCTAGATTTTAGTTTTTCATTTAAGCACTATTTTTCGTTTAAGTCTTTCAAAATAAATTATTTTACTTAGTTCAATGTTATATACATCCATTTTTTTCTTGTATGTAAAAAACAATTCATTATCTCCATAGACACTTAAATAATTATCCAAAACTTTTTTAATGTCTTTCTCTGTTAAAGGTTTAATTAAAAAATGAAAAGGTCTGTTTTCAAAAAGTTCCATGGCATAGGACTTTTTAGAGGATATATACACTATCTGAGTCGTGTTATCCTGAAGTTTTTCCCTAATGTATTTACCTATTTCCACTCCGTTCATCTCCGGTATTTCTATGTCTAAGAAAATTAGGTCATATTTAACTTTCTCCATTTTCTTACATAAATCTTTACCTGTATTGAACGTAGAAATTTCTGCCTGTATTTCTGTTTGGTGTAATAGTTTTTCCACAATATGATTTACGCTAGTACACACTTCTTTGTCATCATCGCATATTGCTAATTTTATTCCCATTTTTATCTCCGTTGTTTTTTGGTCTCGTTTTTCTAGTGCACTTTTTATGTTGATTTCCTTTTGTTGTTGCGAGCCTTTTTCAGCACACGTTTTATGTTGATTTTCTTTTGCTACTAGCCTTTTTCGGCACGCTTTTTGCTTGCCATTATCTGTCCCACTTATCACATAAATTTTGAATCTGATTTGTAAATTTAGCTAAATCTTTGTTCGTGCCTCCTTCGCTTCGCTTAATAACTGCAAGCAAACGCTGACCTGCTGCAAGTAAATTTTCGTAAACAGAAGATGCCCTTCTTTCCTTTGCTGATTTTTTCTTAATTGGAATAGGCACTCCCTCTTTGATAATTTCACCTGTCAAAAGGTCAAATTCCGTACCGCTATAAGGAGCATATGTATTAAAGCCATGTTCTTTTTCCAAAAGATTAGCAAAATAATCACACACATTGTCTTCCCCATGAACTACGAAAACTTTTTCAGGCTTAATTTCCATTGCTTCAAGCCATCTTATCAATTCTTTTTGGTCACCATGACCGCTAATTCCTTTAAGGCTTTCAATTCTTGCTTTTACTGCAATTTCTTCACCAAAAAGTTTTACTGAAGTTGCACCTTCAAGAAGATTTCTTCCTAACGTGCCAATTGCCTGATAACCAACGAAAAGAATTGTTGAGTTTTCTTTCCACAGATTGTGTTTCAAATGATGTCTTATTCTACCTGCCTCGCACATACCCGATGCTGATAGAATAACTTTTGGCTTGGTATCCTCATTAATTGCAATGGAATCATTGCTTGTTACAGAAACTTTCAAGCCCTCAAACTGAAGAGGGTTAATTCCATCATTAATCAGTTTCTTCGTTTCCTCATCAAAGCAGTCAACTACATTGTTATTAAAAATATTCGTTGCCTGCACAGCCAACGGGCTATCAACATAAACCTCAAAATCAGGATATTTTTTTATCAAATTTTCTTTTTTTATTATCCTTAAGAAATATAACATTTCCTGAGTTCGTCCAACTGCAAATGACGGAATAACAACATTACCACCTTTTTCAAAAGTTTCCTCTAAAACTTTCGTTAATGTTTTAATGTAGTCTGGTCGCTCTTCATGTAATCTGTCACCGTATGTTGACTCAATCAAAACATAGTCCGCACCTTTTAAAGTTTCAGGATCCTTGATTATAGGCTTGTTAATGTTTCCAATATCACCGGAGAAAATAATTGTTTTACTTACACCATTCTCCGTAACTTTCATTTCTATACTTGATGAACCTAGTAAATGACCTGCATCTACAAATTTTATTTGAAATTCATCACATACTTTTACAACCTGATTGTAATCTACAGGTATCATCAGCTCGCAAGCGGCCGCTGCATCTTCCGTATTATAAATGGGAACATACTCCTCACGTCCTGCTCTTTTTGCCTTCCTGTTCTTCCACTGTGCTTCAAACTCCTGAATATGCGCACTGTCTCGCAACATAATGTTGCAAAGTTCACAGGTTGCTTTGGTTGCAAAAATCTGCCCCTTAAAACCTTTCTTAACCATCAATGGAATTAAGCCAGAGTGATCAATGTGGGCATGTGTCAGGAAAATGTAATCAATATCCCCTGCGGGAACCGGCAATTCCTGGTTTACATAAATATCCTTGCCCTGCTCCATACCACAATCTACAACTGCTTTCTTGTCACCTACCTGTAAATAGTGACAACTTCCTGTTACCTCATGATCTGCGCCTAAAAATGTGAGAATCATAAAATCGCCCCCTTTGTAAGTTTATTTTTCGTTAGTTTGTTTTGTCTTATTATAAGACTTTTAATCCGTTCCTGTTATGGATTAATTATAACACTTACATAGACTTTTATGGAGAGTTTTTTGAGTTTTTCTTTTTTTCAGAAAATAGTTTCAACTATTTTTTGCATATAACATCCGTCCGGCTTCCTTCCGCTCTTCTTGCTTTATAATATGCATATTTTGCAATTTGTTTAAAGGAAATGATATTTTATAAAATTTCATAATCTGCATAAAAGATGTTGAACTATTATTCTTTTCATTGCATAATAGTATTTCAACACATATAAATATTTTTAGGACTAAGTGGTTAAACAGATTTGCATATTAGTTAGATATTTTAAGACTAAGTGGTTAAACATATTTGTATATTAGATAGGTTTGGGAACTAAATTATTAAATAGACATTTACAAAAAGAAAGAAGGTTTTTATGAACGAAGGGACAATTTCTTTAAAAAATAAATTTTTCGGCGACAAGGCTTTTTACAAAATGATTCTTGCAATTGCCGTTCCAATTATTATTCAAAATTTACTGACAAATCTTGTTAGTATGGCTGATAATATTATGGTTGGGCAGTTGGGTACTGACCAAATGTCCGGAGTTGCCATTATAAATCAGTTGTTTTTTGTTTTTAATTTGCTGGTTTTTGGTGGTATGTCAGGTGCCGGTCTTTTTTCCGCACAGTATTTTGGTCAGAAAAACAATGACGGTGTGAGAAATGTTTTTAGAATGAAGATTCTTATTGGCATAACAATTATCATTGCATCTCTTGGGGTTATGCTATTTTTACACGAACCTTTGATTAACATGTTTCTCCACGAAGGTAGCGACTCGGGAAACATTACTGACACTTTTAATTATGCACGAAGCTACCTATACGTGATGGTTATGGGCATTGCACCTTTTGTAGTTTCTAACTGCTATAGCACAACTTTAAAAGAATCCGGGCAGACTATTGTGCCAATGAAAGCCGGAGTTCTGGCTGTAGTTTTTGATATTGTACTGAATTATATTTTTATTTTTGGGAAATTCGGTGTGCCTGCCATGGGCGTTACCGGTGCAGCTATCGCCACTGTTATTTCACGTTTTGTGGAATGTGGCTATTTGGTTGTTTACACCCACACACATGTAAAAGAATATCCTTTTATTAAAAATTGCTACAGAACTTTGAGACTTCCTATGTCACTTGCGAAGAAAATTCTTATTACCGGAACGCCACTTATGCTTAACGAATTTTTGTGGGCTGGCGGACTTACTTTGCAGACACAGGCTTTTTCTACAAGGGGACTTGCTACAATTGGTGGATTGAATATTTGTAATACTTTAGGTAATATTTCAAATTCAATTTTTGTAACACTTGGTACAACCATCGCCATTGTTGTCGGTCAACTGTTGGGTGCTGGCAAACTAAAAGACGCAAAGGTCACAGCCACACGTATGGCAACTTTTTCGTTTTTAATTTCATTAGGCACTGCCGTAATTTTATTTATACTTGGACCGATATTCCCACTTTTTTATAATACAACAGGGGAGATTCGCCAACTGGCAACACATTTCATTTGGGTGGTAGCTCTGGCAACACCTTTTATATCATTCACTAACTCTGAATATTTTATTTTGCGAAGCGGTGGCAAAACTATCATTACATTCCTTTTTGATAGTTGTTTTGTTTGCCTTGTAAATGTGCCGGTTTCAATGTGCCTTGCAAAATTCACCTCCATGAATATTGTAAGCATGTTCCTACTTGTAAACATGTTGGAAGGCATTAAGTCATTTATTGGTTTCGTAATGGTAAAAAAAGACATTTGGCTGAATACAATTGTGGAGTAGAATATGGTTTGTTTACTTAATATTTCTTATTTATGGAATTCGTAGGATTGAGTTTTTGATGAATCTTGTGTAGTTTGTCTACATTATAACATTTGATTATATGAAGAATAGGATTGAATTGTAATGTCTCACTCAATCCTATTCTTATGTTTAATCTATTTCCTATTGTTTTAATCTAGTTTCTAAGTTTGTGATTTAATCTAATTTTTAAGTTTAATCTATTCCCTATCACAGCAAATATTGGTTATTATATTTTCGCGCCTTATGCAAATGTTAATCATTTATCTTTTTTATCTTATACCAAATATTTTTTTACCAGTTCTTCCAAAATTCTTGTATTAAGCGGACTGTCACTTGTTTCAAATGTCATTAGCAAATTATCACCAGGAAATATGTTATTTTTCTGAAATGTTTCGATTTTTCTTAATACTTTCCTTAAATACTCGCTGTCGTCCATCATTCCGAAATGTTCCAAATAATATTCTTTTCTGGTTCTAATATTCAAGATTTTGAAATCAGGTACTACATATCCATAGCCTTTCAAATATAACGGTTGCTCGTAAACGTATGGTATCCCCTTCATATATAATTTGTCCGCAATTATTTTTTCTGATTTCGAACGAACCGCCTCTCCCTTTTCAGTAAGTATCTCATTATCTTTATCTGTGAATATGTATTTTTCACTTACTTTACTCATATTCTGTTCTTTCAATTTGTTTTGTTCTTCCTGCCACTTTTCTGCGTACATTTCGTTGGGCATTGTATATGGTTCAACAAATATTTTCTTTTTATCTGATATCTTGTCGTAAGCTTTTAATGTTTCATCAAATTCATATTTATCCAACATATCTCTAAGACACTTTTTATTTTTCTTAACTATAATTTGAACTTTTTTCTCATATTCTTTTTGAGCAAGTTTTTTAATAATACTACGATTATTTTTATTTATGTATGTTTCCGTACCATCATCTTTTCGCCAATAATACTGAATTGAATTTTTATTTTTACTTATATTAACGTATCCCTCAGGAAGTCTTTCTAATGTTTTTTTATTAGTCTTTTCTATTTCTTCTAACTCTAATTGTTTTTCATATAAGATTTGTTTTAAATTTTCCATGCGCCGTCCTTGTTCATCCGTTATGTTACATCTATTATGTTACATTCATTATATGTTAAGTTGATTTATTTTTCAAGTATTATTATTAATTAGATATGACGATTTTACTGTTTTTAGAAATTTCCACCCCTTCAGCTTATTATTTTTCCTAAGGGGTGGAAAGCTGGACTTCTTACTCTTTTTCTCTCTTCAGTATTTCCCATTTTTCCACCCTTATGGCTTGTTATTTTTCCTATGGGGTGGAAATCTGGACTCCTTACACTTTTTCACATTACAATCTTTCTATTTTTTCCACCCTTATGGCTTGTTATTTTTCCTAGGGGGTGGAAATCTGGACTCCTCACTCTTTTTCTCTCTTCAGTATTTCCCATTTTTCCACCCCTTCAGCTTGTTATTTTTCCTAGGGGGTGGAAAGCTGGACTTCTCACTCTTTTTCTCACTACTGTCTTTCTATTTTTTCCACCCTTAAAAATTGTTATGGCATCTTTAGGGTGTATTATCGCCATAATATTAGTTTTGTTTGCATAACAAGTCAAAAAAATAGGGGCAGCTACGCTGCCCCTAGGTAAATCTCCTACAATTCTACCTTTACTTTCTCTAAGTGCCAGATATCTCTTACGTATTCTTCGATTGTTCTATCTGATGTGAACTTGCCTACGTTTGCTACGTTAAGCATTGCTGATTTTGCCCAACCTGCTTCATCTTTGTAAGCTGCTTCAACACGTCTTTGAGCTTCTGCGTAAGACTGGAAGTCCTTTAAGATGAAGTATCTGTCTGCACAACCTGTTTCTTCCTTTGTAAGAAGTGAGTTGTAAATTGGTCTGAATCTTTCAGGATCATCTGGTGAGTAGAATCCGTTAATTAACTGCATAAGAACTTTTCTAATATCCATGTCTGAATTAAAAATCTGCATTGGATCATAGCCACCATTATTTTCGTAACCAATAACTTCGTCTGAAGACATACCAAAGATAAATGCATTTTCCTTGCCAACTTCTTCGACGATTTCAACGTTTGCGCCATCCATTGTTCCAAGTGTTAATGCACCATTTAACATGAACTTCATGTTACCTGTTCCAGAAGCTTCCTTTGAAGCTGTAGAAATCTGTTCTGAAACATCTGCTGCTGCAAAAATGATTTCTGCATTTGAAACTCTGTAGTTTTCAATGAAGACAACCTTAATCTTACCGTTGATTGACTCATCATTGTTGATTACATCTGCAACACTGTTGATTAACTTAATTGTAAGTTTTGCAATCTTGTATCCTGCTGCTGCCTTTGCTCCGAAAATAAATGTTCTTGGAGTAAATTCCATATCAGGATGTTCTTTAACCTGATTGTATAAATACATAACATGTAAAATGTTAAGTAACTGACGTTTGTATTCATGAAGTCTCTTAACCTGAACATCAAAGATTGAACGTGGATCTACATCAACTCCGTTGTGTTCTTTGATATATTTTGCAAGACGAACTTTGTTCTGATACTTAATGTTCATGAACTCAGCCTGAGCCTTCTTATCATCTACGTATACTTCAATGCCTTTGATTTTTGGAAGGTCTGTAATCCAATCATCGCCAACCTTGTTTGTAACCCATTCAGCAAGAAGAGGGTTTCCATGAAGCAAGAATCTTCTTTGTGTAATACCATTTGTTTTGTTATTAAACTTCTGTGGCATCATTTCATAGAAGTCCTTTAATTCCTGCTTTTCAAGAATTTCTGTATGAAGCTTAGCAACACCGTTTACTGAATAGCCGGCACAAATTGCTAAGTTTGCCATCTTAACCTGACCATCATAAATAATTGCCATCTTAGCAATCTTGTCATAGTTACCAGGATATTTTTCTTCAATTTCAAGACAGAATCTTCTGTTGATTTCTTCAACGATCTGATAACATCTTGGAAGTAATCTTGAGAATAATTCAATAGGCCATTTTTCAAGAGCTTCAGCCATAATTGTATGGTTTGTATAAGCTACACACTTTGTAGTAACTTCCCAAGCTTCATCCCATTCTAAATAATAAACGTCCATTAAAAGTCTCATTAATTCTGCAACTGTTAATGTTGGATGAGTATCATTCATCTGGAATACTACTTTTTCATGTAATTTCTTAATGTCATCATGCTTCTTTAAATACTTCTTAATTGCTGTCTGAAGTGAAGCAGAAACAAAGAAATACTGCTGTTTTAACCTAAGTTCCTTACCTGCGTAATGATTATCGTTTGGATAAAGAACCTCTGTAATTGTCTTAGCAAGGTTTTCCTGTTCAACTGCTGCCATATATGAACCCTTGTCAAATTCTTCAAGGTTAAAATGAACAACTGGTTCTGCATCCCAAATACGTAATGTATTAACAACATTGTTGCCATATCCTACGATTGGCATATCATAAGGAACAGCCATAACTGCCTGATAACCTTCCTGACCATAATAATCACGTCCGTCTCTGTGATCAATCTTAACAGTACCACCAAATCTAACTTCACAAGCATACTCTTCACGCTTGATTTCTAATGGATTAATATGTCTTAACCAATCTTCAGGAATTTCTTTCTGATATCCATTTTCAATCTTCTGCTGGAACATACCGTATTTGTATCTGATTCCACATCCATATGCAGGGTAATTTAAAGTTGCAAGACTGTCTAAGAAACAAGCTGCAAGACGTCCTAAACCACCGTTACCTAAAGCTGCATCAGGTTCCTGGTCTTCAATTACATTTAAATCAAGTCCAAGTTCCTCAATTGATTCCTTAATTTCATCTCTTGCAGATAAGTTAATAATCATGTTACCTAAAGCTCTTCCCATTAAGAACTCCATTGATAAATAATAAACTGTTCTGCCATCAGCTTCATCATAAGCCTTCTGTGTAGCAATCCACTGGTCAATAACGATATCTTTTACCGCATAAGCAACACATACAAATTTGTGTCTGTCACTTACTTCATCTAAAGTCTTACGGTAAAGCATCTTTGCCTGATCTTTTACACGCTTTTTGAATTCTTCCTTGAATTCTTCTTTTTGAATTCTGTCCATTGTTTTAGTCATAAACCCCTCTCCTATCCTTATTATTTGGTAACATACAATAAAATTCATCTATCTTTTGCAAAATATATGTGCTGCTGTTTTCCCAATATGATTTCGATATCCAAACACCACAATCCTAATTATGATGACTGTTCCATGCTTAGCACTCCTTCGATTTTCCCCAAAGAATCACATATTACAAAGCTTACACTTCACTTATATGCTAATATTAAATGTGTACCAACATATAACACAACTTATATCGATAAATTCTATACATATGCTGTTGCGTATATTCGTATAACACGCATAAAGGAACGATTTACACCGTTCCTTTATAAATTTATATTCTGTTCAAATAACTAGCCTACTATGAGTTTTTTTCAACGCTTAATGTAACCTTTTCGCCATTAATGTTCCATTCTTTCTCATACCCTTTTATTGTATCAAATTCGACATTATCTGCCAACACTTCTGACTTAATTTCATCAATATTACGTTCTACAACGTCCTTAACCTTGTCATTATTAGCAACATTTACAACGATTTTGTCCATTACTTCGAATCCAGCTTCTTTTCTCATTGTCTGAATCTTGCTGATTACTTCACGAACAAAACCTTCTTCTAATAATTCATCACTTAAGTTAGTGTCAAGAACTACTGTAACGTCGCCATCTGCTTCAGAAACATAACCTTCAACCTGAGCCATGTCGATAAGTAAATCTTCTTTTTCAAGAACAACTTCATTACCGTCAAAGTCAAATGTAAGAGGTTCGCCGGCATTAATCTTATCCATAGCACTGTTTCCGTCAAGGCTTGCCAATGCTTCCTTAATCTTGCCTAAGAACTTACCATATTTTGGTCCAACAGTTCTAAGCTGTGGCTTAAATGAGTATGATGTGAATGCTCTAACATCATCAGTAAACTCTACTTCTTTTATATTCAATTCTTCTGTAATAATTTTCTGGAAAAATTCAGGTAAATCAAAATCAGCCTTTACAAACATTTTGCCAATTGGCTGTCTGTTCTTGATGTTTGACTTATTTCTACAAGCACGACCAAGAACTACTACCTTAAGAACTCTTTCCATATTTTCTTCTAATTCTTTATCAATCTGAGCTTCATTAACTTCTGGGAAGTCACAAAGGTGAATTGATTCTTTTGCACTTGAATCCACACTTCTAACTAAATTCTGGTAAATGTCTTCAGTCATAAATGGAATCATAGGTGCTGCTGCCTTTGATACAGTAACAAGCGCTGTATAAAGTGTCATGTAAGCATTAATCTTATCCTGTGGCATGTCTTTTGCCCAGAATCTTTCTCTTGAACGTCTTACATACCAGTTTGACATTTCATCAACAAATTCATCTAACGCTCTTGCAGCTTCAGGAATTCTGTAGTTTCCAAGGTTGTCATCTACAGCCTTAACCATAGAATTCATCTTTGATAATAACCACTTATCCATTACTGATAATTTATCATAATCAAGTGTGTACTTAGTTGGATCAAACTGATCGATTTCTGCATAAAGTACATAGAACGCATAAGTGTTCCAAAGTGTACCCATAAACTTACGCTGTCCTTCTTCTACTGCCTTGCCATGGAATCTGTTTGGAAGCCATGGAGCTGAGTTAATGTAGAAGTACCATCTGATTGCATCTGCACCATATTTATCAAGTGCTTCAAATGGATCAACTGCGTTACCCTTTGACTTACTCATCTTCTGTCCGTTTTCATCCTGAACGTGACCTAAAACAATTACGTTCTTGTATGGAGCCTTGTTAAATAACAATGTTGATTCTGCAAGTAATGTGTAGAACCAGCCACGAGTCTGGTCAACAGCTTCTGAAATAAAGTCTGCAGGGAACTGCTGTTCAAATAAATCTTTATTTTCAAATGGATAATGGTGCTGTGCAAAAGGCATTGCTCCACTATCAAACCAACAGTCAATAACTTCCGGAACTCTCTTCATTGTGCCACCACATTCAGGACATGGCATTGTAATTTCATCAATGTAAGGTCTGTGGAATTCAACAGTCTTAGCTTTTTCGTCACCTGACTTTTCAAAAAGTTCCTGACGACTGCCAATTGACTGCATGCAACCACAATCACACTGCCAAATGTTAAGTGGTGTTCCCCAATAACGGTTACGGCTTACGCCCCAGTCCTGAACATTTTCAATCCAGTTTCCGAAACGTCCCTTACCGATACTTTCAGGAATCCAGTTAATTGTGTTGTTATTTTTAATTAAATCATCCCTAACTGCTGTCATCTTAATAAACCATGATTCACGTGCATAGTAAATAAGTGGTGTATCACATCTCCAGCAATGTGGATAACTATGTTCAAATTTAGGTGCGTCAAATAATAAACCTCTTGCATCTAAATCTTTTAATACTTCAGGATCTGCCTTCTTTACAAATAAGCCGGCAAATGGTGTTTCTTCTGACATTTCACCTTTTTCAGTAACAAGCTGAACAAATGGAAGGTCATAGTTACGTCCAACATTGGCATCGTCCTCACCAAATGCAGGAGCAATATGAACAACACCTGTACCATCTGTAAGAGTTACATAAGTATCACATGTAATGAAGAAACCTTTCTTGTGTTGCTTTTCAGCTTTTTCATGAGCACATTCATATAATGGCTCGTATTCTTTGCCTTCAAGTTCTTTACCTTTGTATGTTTCAAGAATTTCGTATGGTTTAACACCTTCTTCTTCATTTTCAAGGCTACCTAAAACTGTATCTAATAAAGCAACTGCCATGTAATATACATAGCCGTCTGCTGCTTTTACTTTTGCGTAATCTTCATTTGGGTTTACACAAAGAGCAACGTTTGAAGGTAATGTCCAAGGTGTTGTTGTCCATGCTAAAATATATGCATCCTCGTCTTTTGCCTTGAATCTAACAATTGCTGAACGTTCTTTTACATCCTTGTAACCCTGAGCTACTTCCTGTGATGAAAGAGGTGTTCCACAACGTGGGCAATAAGGAACAATTTTGAAGCCTTTGTATAATAAGCCTTTATCCCAAATAGTTTTTAAAGCCCACCATTCTGACTCAATATAGTTGTTATCGTATGTTACATAAGGATTATCCATGTCAGCCCAGAAACCTACAGTACCTGAGAAATCTTCCCACATACCTTTGTATTTCCAAACACTTTCCTTACATTTGTCAATGAAAGGCACAAGACCGTATTCTTCAATCTGGTCCTTTCCATCTAAACCAAGCATCTTTTCTACTTCTAATTCAACAGGAAGTCCATGAGTATCCCAACCTGCTTTTCTTGGAACCATATGGCCCTTCATTGTCTGGTAACGTGGAATCATATCTTTTATAACACGAGTTAAAACGTGTCCAATATGTGGCTTACCATTGGCTGTTGGAGGTCCATCATAAAATGTATATGTTTCTCCTTCCTTACGACTGTCCATACTTTTCTTAAAAATGTCATTGTCTTTCCAAAACTTTTCTGTCTGCTTTTCTCTCTCAACAAAATTGAGATTAGTTGAAACTTTCTTGTACATTCTGTACTCCTTTCATTTTTATATAGTATTGCTATCTATTTAAGTGTTTAATCATTTGCTCACTACGTATGAGCATGAGCCTTGTCTACTCATAGACCTTTGGTCTATGAGTCGCCGGCTTCGCCTTATTCAAACACATAAAAATATAAATTCTTGTGCAAGCACAAATTTATATTTTTATGTGTCTGAGCAAGGCTCATGCCCATACGTAAAAAAGCTTCCGCCCTGTTAAGGACGAAAGCCTGAATTTTCGTTATACCACCTTTAACAGCATACTCGGGAATTCCCTTTATATGTGTTCTCTGTAACGGGAGAAACCGTCAGCGCCTACATTAATATAAACTACAAAAGTCAAAAAACATTTCGGGCTGCAACTCCAGAGTGATTTTCATATATCTGCTACTAATACCCGACTCCCACCAACGTCAAGCTCTCTGAAACGTTCACTGATAAACTACTGTCTCTATCAAAGTCTTTGTTCATTAAATTTTATACATTTGTTATTTTAGTCAATTAATTTAAGAATGTCAACCACTATAGATGCTAATAATTCAAGAAATCTACATAAATATTAATAATTCAAGAGCTCTCTATAAATATTAACAGTTTAAGAAATTAAATTATTGATAATATTTATTAACAGCATCTATTGCCTTACACATATTAACCTCCTGTTCTAATTTTCCAACGTTCCGTCTGTAACAGTATATGTTGGGCTTGATGGTGTAAACAAGTTATTGTCCCAGCCATACGGAAGTGTTGTGTTTCTAAAATATGGATTAGTTGTATCAACCTTGCTTAAAATATTTTCAAACAAATATTTATGTCCTGAATAGTTTTGTGCTTTACTGTTGCGGTATAAATAATCTGCTACTTCTGCTACCGACATAACAGCAGTTTTCTTTCCGTAAATGATTGTGTCATTTCCTGCGGTGTCTGTTGCTATTATAAATGACCTAACAAAAATTGAATTTGTAATCTGTGGATTAATTCCATTCATTGTTACAACATAATATGTATTTTCTGTATCAGTGGTATCCCAGTTCTTAATTACTGCCCCATCACTTGCTAAGAAGCCATAAGTAACATTACTACCGGCATACTGTATTTTTCCTTCGTAAGAATACTGTTGTCCTGTAACTACATCAGGATTTAAAATTGTATATGCTGTGTTTAAAGCATCATCTTTTCTATAGCCACTTTGGTTCCGATCCAGGGCATATATTATTCCAAATTGTTTAACAGTATATTTGTTACCATCACTTGCTGTAATAGTGCTTCCTACGTTTAGTCCCTTACAAACAGTTCTAAAAGCAATATTTGAATCAGCACCATTTGTTTTAATTTGGAAACCTTCGACTGCTGAATTGTCTGTGGTTAAAACTGAAACAACTTCTACCGCATCAGATACTGAACCTTCTGACTCCACACCGTTCAATGTGGATGTAACTTTCACCGTGTAAGTTCCATTTTCTGTATCGTCTGCTAAAAGGCTTATCCCTTGATTCAACGATTTATTGGATGTAGCTGCTGTGGTTTTGCCCACAGCTTCTACATTTTGTTTATTAGTAAATGTTAAGGAGCCTACAACTAAAGTTACAGCACACACTGTAGATATAATCTTTTTATATTCTTTTCTCATAACATCTGCCTCTTTCCTAATCCAAATCTATTATCGGACTGGTTGGTCCACCATCAGGTTGTGAAGTATCAGCCACTGTGGTAATGTCACCATCCCAGCCATCCATAATATTTTGATTTATGTCAAAACGTGTAACTTCAATTATAGGTTTTTCATATTTTTTTGTGCAACTCACTTAAATACCCTCCTATTAATTGTATGTAGTATCACTGTTTATAAAAATCTTTATCAATGCTATTATCCCATGAATAATCTACAAGCCTATAACATCCTTTGTATTTCGTTCCATTTTTCTTTCCATACTTGGATGTTTCATTGTAAATCCAATCATAAACACTATCATAGTTCTTGTCATTGTTTTTCACTCCGTTAAGTAATTTCAGTAATTCATCTTCTACCTGGGAGCTTCTAAACTTACCTCTTGTGTCATATGATATTCCCCATAAGCATTTGCAATAATTGTGTAAGTCCTGTGTCATTTTTGTCACTGTCTCATATCTGCTGTCAGATGTTGATGTGACTCCCATTGCCTTAAACATTGCATTTGCAATTTGTCCCATATTGTTATACATATCAACAATATTTAGAACATTATCATATAGGTAATCATGTGATTCTTTTGTTCCCATTTTCTGATTTTTATATAAATTCTGTGCAATGTCATACATATTTGTTGTGTAAATATTTTTACCATATACAACTTTTTCTGTACCATCACCCATATCTAATACTGCATATGCTCTAAATGCCCACTTCTGTTCCAATGAAGCATATTTGTAATTAGTATATTTAAATGTTAACGCATAGTATGTATAGTAATCATTGTCATTAGCAGAAGTCGTGTAGCCTGCCAATTTGCCTCTATCAGTTGTTTCATATTTTGATACATTTGCATTAGATGAAACTGCATCCAAATTCATATTAGATTTTATGTCCGTATTTCCATCATCAATTGCATAAACTGTACCCATTTTCTTAACTTCATACAGTCTGTTATTGATTGTCATTACATTACTTGTTTTTGAAACAACTCTAAATGATGGATTGTATTCAGCTACTCCACCGGCATTCTTATTTGTGTTCATCTGGAAGCCCAGAACTTCTACATTTCCTATGTTGACTTTTACTTCAAAAGGTATGTATGTGACTTTGTCTCCACTTTGAACTTTCAACAAATAATATGTTGTTGCATAAACAACACTAAACAGTTCTTCTGTTTCAGAGATTATCTGACCTGAATAAGACTGGTCACTTACTTTTTTCTCTGTAAAAGTCAAATCATTTGCATTCTCTGCATATAAAACAGAATCGCTTCCTTCTGAAACATAGACTTTTGTGTTACCTGCTACATAATAATTTGTATCACCGATTATGGATAAGTAGTATCCATTGTAACCAACTGCATTATATGTATTTGTTCCAATAGATGTTGTTCCTCCTTTTTCTGTTATAGAAGAACCTTCATTAAATGCAGGATAATCTAAAAAGCTGATTGTACCTTTAAGTTTCGAGCCTGAGCCCATCTTTACAGACAATTGTGATTCACCACTAATCTCTCTCCATTTTCCTGTATGATTAACACCTGAATCAATTGAATCATCTGTTGGAATTATCTTAAAGTAGAAATCCTTATATGTATTTCCATTATTTCCACAAACACGAACTACATAGTAGTAAGTTGTGCCTTTTGCAAATCCCTTCGGTAATTCAAACATTGTTGAAGAATTCATTAATGTCTGACCTTCATAATAACTATCATATATTGACTTAGAAACTAATGAAGTACTATCACCCCTTTGTACAAAAATCTTAGTTGTTGTTCCTGTAAAATATTTTGAACTACCATTTAATGAAATATAACTGTCATTGTAACCTGTTATTCCATTAATGTCTTCATCAGTATAATAGTAAATTTTTGCATTTGTTTTTCCAAGTGAACCTTCTTCTGAAACAGGTAATATATGCTGGCCTGAAATTAATATCCATCTGTTATCATTGTCATCAGGATATGTAGGTACTTCACCTGGTACTATTTCTTCAGGTTCTTTTTCCGGCTCAACAATAGTGTATTCTACCGAATCTTCTGTTGTCTGTTCACACCATTTTGCCACTACTTTAATGGTATGTGTAGAACCGATTTCATTATATCCTAAGAAGCTATATGAACCTGCCTGTACATCTTGAGCCTTTAATTCACCATCAATGTAAACATCATATAAATATCCATCAGCTTCCTGCTGTGTTGAATTAACCCAGGAAATTGATAACGAACTACCTCTGTTTGTAGCAACTAAACCATTAACCTTTTCAATCTCAGGTATATCTGCTTTAATCTTTATTGGAATAGAAACATATTGTCCCGGATAATTTTGCTCATCCCAATATACTTTCATGTAATAATATTCATTATCTTTTTTTCCACCTAAAGCACTATGAACAGGTATCTGCGCTAACATATTAGGTAGCATAATCTGAATCTTATTGTTTCCATTAATTCCATATCCACTTAAAGAAACATAATTGCTCTCACTCTTATAATAATCTACTGAATTTGTATTTAACAAATCACCTGTACATGCATAATAAGAACCTGTTTCTGTTCCTTCCTCAACATATGTTCCATCTACTGAAGGAATAATCATATCACCGCTACTGTCTAACAAACCTCTTGTAATTAAAACTCTGTTAGCATTTGGATTAATCTTGTTCTGTGTATCCAAATCTACAGAAATATGATTTCCGTTGTAAGCTGCAATATTACTTAATTTAATATCATGCTTATCGTAATAAAGTGAACTCTTTACTTCACGATGAGCTGTGTGGTAACAAACAGGAATTGCTGAATTATCCATATTATTTCCCTGAATTTGTGTCCAGTCTCCAATATCACCATTTTCATCTGTAACTCTGAATGCAACTACTACATAATCACCATTTTTGTTATATAACTTCAATAAGTAGTATGCATTTAAATCAAAGTCATCAACGTTCATGTTGAAGCCGTTTCCGTCTCTGTTAAAGTGTGTTCCTGGTTTTTTAGGTTTTTGAACAGCATTTCCATCTACACCAATACCGTCAATGTCCCAACCTTCAACATCCATTATTGTACAGTTATCCAGGTCGTGAATGTTAGAATCAACTTGGTTCTTAGTTATTGCAGCCCAATATGGAACTGTACTGATAACCTGACCTGTTGAATCATTCTTAACTTCTGTCATTACAGTGTAGTTTGGATTGAAACCAATTGACATATATCTTGTGTTATAACCTGTATACTTTACAATAATATCTTTATAATCAAGTGTCTGATTATTAGTTGAAACTACCTTGTATTCTATTCGGGCATTCTTAGTTCCCTGTGCCACTTTAAATTGATATGGTGTATTACTTCCCACTGTTTCTTTTAAAGTTGTCCAATCCATTGAATTTTGTTCAATTACTGCATTAACAGTATATTCGTAACTGTTATTATTTTCATTAGACTCCTGAATGTATCCAACATCTTTGCCTTCTTCTGTATCCCATCCAGCATCATCTACATTAATAATCAGCTTCTTTGTTCCAGTTTCTTTTGCACACACATTTTTTAATCTGATACTAGCTGTTTTTCCAACATTCAAGCCTAAATAATAACCATCTGACACTACCTGCTCTATCCCTTCCTGTCTACAAAGTGTCACATAAAGTTTTTTGCCATAATTTTCTTGAGTATCTGCTGTAGCTGATAACTTTGCTGTACCGATATTTTTAACTGTTGCCACTAAATCAAAGTTTACATTAACTTTTACTTTTTCGTTGTTTTCATTTGGTCCCTTTACAGTGCTGACTATCAAATCAACCATAGCTGTTGTACTTGCATAATTATAATAGTTTTTATCTCCTGAAAATTTAACTAACACTTTTACTTGGGACTGATTATCAAGACCTTCATTATCTCCAAATGTATAAACATAATTACCATCACTGTCTACTTCCTTTTTGCTAATAGTTTTCTTAATTATGTTTCCATCAACAACGTACTGAATCTGGTATGAGTCAACATTTTCATCTGTTGACTGTTTCCATGTTGCCTTGACTGGTCCGTCACCATTATTACTGTCTAATGTAACTGCTCCTTTTGAAATAATCTTTATAGCAACTTCTGTGCAGTTATTGTTCTCATCACTTTCATCAACTACATACTCTCCGTCAGCGTAGCCACCTATATGAATTGTTCCTTCTTTTAAATCACTTTCCTGAACAGTGTACTTAAATGTAACTGTTGGAGTAAACTCAGCTCCCACATTTAACTTCTGTTCAAGACCATCTTCTGCCATTGTTCTCCATTTAGGTGCAACAATGTCTGACGTAATTATTTTTCCATCCTTAGTTGGCTTTACAGTCATGTTATTGTTTCTGTTAGGTTTTGCAACCCCTAAGCCAACATTCTTCATAGTTACTGTAATCGGAATAACATCCCCTACTCCATAGGCATTACTTGGAGTTGATACTGATGAAATTATCAAATCTGATTTTGGTGTTCCTTTTGCATGAACATGTTCATCATCATCTTTTCCTACAGTTGTTACTGTTACTGTTGTTCCTTCAGTGAACTGTTCCAAATCACCTAAACTACACTTGTTATCAGTAACTGTCATTGTTTTTGTTTCATCACCAACAGTATACTCAACGATGTATTTCTTAACATCATCAGATGCAGGCCATGTTGCTGTAATCTTTCCATTTTCTGTTCCAAATGTTACTTCTTTTAATGGATCGTAGAATTTGTATGACTTAGAATATTCGTTATTATCCTCATCATCTCCCTCATCTATAATTCTGTCTGCATCTACAAATGCTCTGTATTTATATATATTTGAGCCATCCTGATTTTCATTAATTTTAACATCAAAAACAACTGTATACTCTTCACCCGGTTTCAAATATCCAGGACTAGTTCCCTGCTCTGCCTCAGTTGTATTAGCGTAACATATTTTATTATCTAACTCTTTACCGTTATTGCTATCTTCATATAGTCTTACAATAAGATTCTTTCCTGCTACAGGTTTTGCAACTGCATTACCAATATTTTTTATTGTTACACTAAGCTGTAAGTTTTCACCAATATAATGTGTCACTTTTGGAATGCTCATTCCTGTTACAACTAAATCAGGTTTTTTTGTATTTGAAATGATGGCTGTTGTTTCTTTTGAGCTCGTAACTGTGCCATCGTAAATACTCTTTACAACAACCTTATGTTCACCAACTGAATATCCTGATGCTGTTATGTTGTTTACAGTTCCAGGGAACAAGTCCTCAGTCCCTGAATATTTATAAAGTACCCCATCAATTTCTACCTGATATTTATAGGAACCTGCCATTTTGTCAGGTACATTAGATGACCATGATACAAATAAATCGCCCTTAGCATCATCACTTGCAACATTTGTACCTGTTGCCTTTAAATCTGTAATTCCATATACAGTATTAATGTCAGCATCTGAGAATGTAAGAGTTTTATTAGTTGCACTTTTAAAATCAAGTAAACCTAAGCCAAACAATAAATCGTATGAATCATTTGTTGAGTTAAATGAAATTGAATAATTAAGCACTGCACTTCCATCTTTTGCCCTTTCAAATGTATATTCTTTTTCTTCATAAATATCATTTGAATATGCTCCATTTACATACTCTTCAGGACAACATTTTATCTTTATAGTCTCGCCTATTAACTCTTTTGGTCCATATATCTTAAAAGATAAATTCTGTAACTCGCCCTTTGTTGCTGCTTCATTATAAATTGCAGCTTTGATAGTCCATGCCTGATCACTTCCTGTATGTTTGCCCATATTGTTAAAAGTCAAATTAGCCTGTCCATCATTTGTGTAATCTACTTTTACATCTGCCCCTGTTGATATGTCTGAATTTACACCTTCGCATATAGTGAAATTCCACTTGCTGTCAACTCCCGTATGATTCCACAAATTTGTCTCCCTTCCGAAAATGTAATTTACATACAATTGGAATGAATTTGAACCCATTACTCTTGTTGAATCAACATCTGATAGAGTCTCTTTGATTTCGTCTCCACCTTTGATTGCCACAACTGCTGTTGTATGTTTTCCAACTGTAGTTGCCTGTCCGTTGTTATTTGTTGCCTTTGCAAAAGCATAAGCAGGAACTGATATTGATGTTGTATTCTCGTCATCTGTTGTTATGTATAATTTACCGTCTGCATAAATTGCATATTTTATGGCACCATCTACTTTGTTCCATGTAATACTTTCATTACGATATTTTTCCCATTGATTGTCTGTGAATGTAACTTTTATAGCAGATGCCTTTGCTCTTTTCAAATATATAATAGCCTTATCCGTTTTATTAGCGTCTACAACTTCCAGTTTATGAACATTATAATCATCTACATCTGTTTTTAAGACGTTAACAAAAGCTCCATCAGTGATAGTGTAATCCTTATTATCTAATTTTACTGAAGTAAATTTAGCACCTAAATTGTATTCAATATAAAGTGTTGTATCGAATACTTTTTTAGCTTTATTGTCATACGCTGTGCTATACTCTGATGGAATATAATACTTGTACTCTCCATCTGAGCCTTCAAAATCAATCCAGTTTGCATCACCCGGCACATCAATTTCACCTGCTTTTGTTGTTTCAGTTGGTGTTTCTGTTGCTGTTTCAGTTGGTGCTACTGTAGATGAATCTGTTTCATCCGGATTTTTACCACCCTTGGACTCAACTGTAGCCGTAACTGCATCTGATTCATAACCATTTAGTGTAGCTATTAATTTTACCGTATGAGTTCCATTAGTTACTTCATAAGTATATTTTCCTGCCGCTACACCTGTTGATACTAATACGTCATCTATATATACGTTATATTTCTGACCATTATTAATCATATCTCCAGTTTGTCCCCATTCTACAGCAATATTGCCTCTACCATCGGCTGTTGCTAATAAGCCGATTGGGGTAATAGGCTTTGATGTCGAGCCTACAACCTTAACTAGGAATGTCCCTAAATTATTTCCTTCTACGGTAATGGTATGGTATGAGATTTCTCCTTTCTTCGCATCCAACAAAGAGTCCTTAATAAATACACAATCATTTTTTACATAAACTAACTTATTAACGGATGCATTTATAATATCCATATATCTAACACCATCAATAATAATTCCTGTTGGTGTACCACCGTCTTTAGCAACAAAGCCGAAAATACTTTGTGCTTTCATATTATCAGAAATATTTCCCCATGCCTGAACTGTATTTGCTCCATAATAACCACACATGGTTTCACGTTCTGCCATTATGACTTTTTTAGCTTTTGTCATATAAATTGTTGCGCCACTGCTTGACTTATTTTCATTTACAATTTCCCAATCATCATTAGCAATGCTATCCGGATTAATTTTTTCCTGGGTTGCATCTTCAACTTCATCAACAAACTCTTCGGCTGTCTTTTCGCTATCACTTCCATAAACGCTAAAATCAAATATTGCCACAGGATAGCCTGTACTTCTCTTTGTTGGCACTATTCTGATATATTTAGCTTCTACTGAATCTCTTAAAATTATTTTATCTGTTCTTGCTCCTGTTAATCCGGAAAACTCAGCAACTTTATTATAGATTTTACCATCTGTTGAAACTTCTATCTCATAATCTGCAGCACTTGCTGTCTGCCACTTAATCAAAAGTTCCTTTACGTTATATGTATTTCCTAATTTAAGTTTAAAGTTATCACTTGTATTATCCAATGGTTCCCATTTTGTATCTGACTGGGTATCAATGGCATTTGATGGAATGTCCCCTGCAATTGGTGAGTAAGCAATTGCTCTTGCTCCTGCATATCTTACATAATTATTAAGACCGTCAACAGTATCTTTTCCTACACCGTTACTGTTTAAATCATAGTCGCCACTAATTCTATAATAAGCTGCATCTTCGTCACCTATGTTAAATTGACTCATAAGCCATTTATTTCTATTTTTAAGCCATGTTTTATACTCTGTAATATACTCTTCATATGTATCATGCATTACACCTGAACCATAAGAGCCTACACTTTTAAGTTCAGCTTCTGTAAAAGTTTTTCCACCAGTTCCATCTAATGATCCATTAATTCCATATAACCATGAATATCCCCAGCCTACATTTCTGTTATCATCCGTTGTTGCTCTTTTATAATTGTATGCTTTTTCATAATTTGTCTTAACGGACTTAGAGATTTCATTTACCACTGTGTCAACTTCTCCGTTATCAGCATATAATGATTTAATCTTTGGTAATAGTTCTTTGTATCTTGCAACAACCTTATTATAGAAATTTTTATTCTTCATTAATACTTCAAACCACTTAAATGAATTCTTACTTCTGAAATCTTCTGCATTTTTATGGTCATCAATATTACCACTTGAAAGGTCAAGATCCCACAATGGACCTGCATATAGTTTTCCATCTTTAATATAGAAACGTGTAGAACTAAAGCCTATATCCTTTGTCATAAAATATTCTGAAGTAATGTAAAAATCCACAAAAGAATCTACGTCAATGAATTTTTCCATATCTTTAAACTGAGCATCAGATGTTTCGTATGATGTACTGTTAATTACATTTTCAAATCCTTCTAAGTATGATCTAATATCATTTACAAATTGTGGCTTAACAGCATCTGTACTATTCTCCTTCAAACTAGGATTTAATTTATTTCCCGCAATGTCTGTAGAACATACCGGATCATTTAAGCCAAACTGCTGTCCAAGTACACTTGTTTTAAAATAATATGCATCTGTATCAAGTCTGCTGTCATTAGCTAATTCCAATAAGGCATCATACAACTTGTACTCTGTTCCATTAATTGTAACTGTTGTTGGTGTACTATCTGCCTTTACATCATCAGTAGTTTTGTCATAGTAACTTGTATCAATATTAACTCTGTCTGCTCCTACTTCCACCGACTCTGTTAAAAGGTATGTTCCCAAGTATTTTCCGTCCACGTATAAATCAACATTTTTACAATTGCTTGTAAACGCTTTGCTTACATTATTTGCAAATGGTGTCTGTGTACTCTCTAAATATCTCTGGAAATCAAGTCCCATATGATTTCTTATTAAAGTTTTATCAAAAATATTTGCAAGCAGACTCCATTTCTTTGCTGAACCCATACCAAATGGATTAATTGAAGAGTCAAACTTTAAGTTATACGCTTTCTTATCAGCTCGAGATGTTGAATTACCTCTTACATTAATAGTGCCTGAATTTGAAACTTCTGTTGTACTTCCGTCTGCTCCTTTTATCATTAAAGAGGCATTCACTTTTGTCTTTGTAGTATCTGTGTATAAATTAATATCTTTTGTTTTTGTATCTCTTGATGAGTTTATAAAAATCTGCGGGATTCCGTTATCGTATGCTTTTGTTTTTCCTCTATATGTAAATGTTGTTTCACTTGAAGCCGGTGATGTTACAGTAGTATCACCTTTCTTATAAACAGCATTCATTGTTACAGTATATACTGTACCTTCTGTTAAATTAAGGCTACTTAAGTCAACACTGCTTCCCGATGATGCAATGTTTTCTATTGTCTGCCCATTGATATTTAATGTGTATGTATATGTTGCCTCATTTTCAACAGTAACAGTATTTGGATCCGTAAAACTTACCTTATATCCTCCATCAATTTCTGAATAGTTGTACACATACGCTTTAGTTAAAGCCTGTAGTGTAATTGAAGGTTCCGGTTCTGGTGTGGTTGTTTCTGGTGTGGTTGTTTCTGGTGTGGTTTCTTCCTTAATATCTTCTTTGTTTCCTGTATAGAAATAATACACAACATCATGTGTGCCATACACAAATCGTAATGAATAATATGTGTTAGCCTTTAAATTTGCGTCACGCAAACCAAGTCCTATGTTATATCTTGTATTATCATGGTCTTTCATTCCTGCAAACACAGTTTCTCCTGTTGTTGTCTGCCCCTCGTTTAAATAAATTGTTGCATTATCTGCACCTGTAAGTCCTTCCGGATACACATGCAAAAAAAAGTCACCGTAAGCTTCTATGGCACTACTTTCTGCGCCCTTTGCCACCTTATAATTTAAAGTCATAGGAGTATTACTGGATTGATACCTCATATTTGAAATTGTAGTCCATCCACTACCATCATCCTCCGCACTAACATTTTTCGGAGTAAAATTAATACTTGTAACCACCATAGCCATAGCAAGTATCATTGAAATTAATTTTTTCATCTGTCTCTTCATTTCCCTTTTCTCCCTTTCTTTTTTATAAACAGTATTTACTCTTAATTAACGTCGTTTTTCACTAAACTACTTATTTTTTCTTTATATTATTAGGTCAATTCTAAAAAAAGGTAGACTAACCCATCTTTGTTTTATCACTTTTTAAGTATAACATTGTGCATATTTTGTTTCAACAAAAAAGCTTTTTTCTATATTCTGCATAACTATCAAAGTTTTTTTTGTGCATTATGCTTATATAACGTTTGCATTTTTATTACTTTTTTAGTATATTGTTATTGTTTTTTAGTATTTTAAGAAAGAGGGCGAAAAATGCATAAAACAATTTTTATACATTTTCTGCCCTCTTTTTGGAATTTTGGTATTATTTATTTTATTAAGAATTATTTAAACTTAACTTTTTTAGGCTTGCTCCACTTGCTATCTGTAGCGTTAGCATATCCCTTAAGTACACGATGAACAGTTGTCCATGTTTTGCTATCACTTGAAACTAATACATCATAAATCTTACCGGCGTCAGCAGTCCAATCTACAACAATTCTTCCTACTGTATATGCCTGTCCCAAGTCAACTGTCAACCACTGGTTATCTCCCTGATATGATGTAAATGAAGTTGAAGTATTTACGTCGACTGCAAGTTCTGTCGCAGAACCACTTCCGGCTTGTGAACTAGCATAAGCCGGTCTACCATTTGAAAGATTGTGTGGTGTATTATCTTCCGCGTCTGCAGCCTTGATACTGATTAACTTGCTCTGTGGACAAATTGTTACAACCATAGCTAAAGTGAGCATTATAGCTGTGATTTTTTTTCAATACTTTTGACATCTTAATTCCTCCCTTAAATAATCTTGCACCCTTATATTATATCTTTTAAATCATCCTTAAAACAGAAAATGCGCTACGTGACACTTATCTTCACGTAACGCATTCCCCGCTTAAATTAATAAGAAAAAGTATGTTTTTTTACTACGACTTATAATAATTATTTCAATTTAATTCTCTTCGCTTTCGTCCAAGCTCCATAAATCTTCTTTCCGTTGGTACCTTTAACAAAAGCTCTTGCCTTGATGTAATATTTTTTCCCTGCTTTCATTTTTTTTAATTTTATCTTTGTTGTTTTGTAAGTTTTTGTTTTACATTTTTTCATAGACTTCTTTATTGAATATCTGATTTGATATTTAACATTTTTTCTTATACTCTTTTTTACTTTGCTATTTGAAAGAACAATCTTCGCTGTCTTAGATTTTTTCTTCTTTGTCGCAGACTTAATGAAAATTTTTAAATCTTTCTTTTTTATTGTTATTGCAACAACGCCTGGATCATCAATGGTTATATCTCCTGGTTTATTGTTGTCATCAGGCAGTTCCCATGGATTCTCTATAACGTCTCCGTCAAAATTGTCTGCTGCTCTTACACTACCTGTAGCAACACATGTGAATGTGCCCACCAACAATGTAAGCGTCAATATGCATATAAAAAATTTCTTTGAAAATTCTTTCATGTTCTCTCCTTTACTTTCTCACTATCTTTATTTTCTTAGGCTTACTCCACTTGCTATAATATTTTCTATTTTTTACTACCTTAATAGCTCTAATTCTAACATAGAGTTTTTTCGAGTTCTTAAGCTTCTTATTTTTTAATACAAATTTTACTATTGTTGAGTTTTTGCTATCTGCTATTTTACTAATTATTTTTTTGCTATTTGTTGTTTTACTATTTACTTTGCTGTTTACTTTTTTGTTAATTATTTTCTTTTTGAACTTTTTGTTTACTGAAATCTGAATCTGGTACTTTTGTGCACCGCTAACTTTCTTAAACTTCAAATAAACCTTTTTTGAGTTTTTCTTCTTAGTTGCTTTTTTTACTTTGGTAGACTTCACACTTACCTTTTTAGTTGTTTTTGTGATTTTGTCTGTCGTACTTGCTGTTATTATTGTATGTAACGGTTCTGTTGTAACACTCTCGTCAGTAACCATTGTCTTAGTTTCTGTTACATGGGCATCTGATGTATTTACATTTGTTATATTCTCGCTTGTACTGCCACCATTATTCTGACCTGAAGATGTTATACCTTCATCTGTTGCGTTATTATTTGTCGTATTAGTCTGACTTGTGTTGTCACCACTTCCCGTGGCATTGTCACCTGTATTTTTTTCTTCTGTAGTGATACCTGCTGAATCCGATGTTTTATCTGATATTGTTGCTTCCGTTGTTGTTTCTGTTCCCGTTCCTTTTTCAGTTGTTGTTCCTGATTCTGTTACTGTTCCTGTTTCTGTTGTTGTTTCTTTTCTAGTTGTTTTACTTTCTTTCGCCGTTGTTGTACTAAACAATGTACCCCATGGATTAGTAAATGTATTCCCGTCATCATAGCCATTTCCCGGAGTTTGTGCTGCCGCAACTGATAAGGTTAGCCCCAACATACAAACTGTACAAAAACCTGCTATTGTCTTTCTCATAATATTCTCCTACAAACGCTCTCTTTTTATAAAAACAATTCTACCATTCTACAATAGAAACCACAAGTCACAATTGACTCTAAAAGGAAAGGAGAGCAGTTTATTCCACTGCCCTCCTCTATTAAATTTTCATATTATTTTTTAGTTATAATATCAAATTATTTCTTTACTTTAATTTTAACAACCTTTGACCACTTCTTAGCACCAACTGCTTTTACTCTAACGTATAATTTCTTCTTGCCTTTAAATTTCTTGCTTGAAAGAGTAACTTTTGTTTTCTTAACTGTCTTCTTGTAAAGAACTTTCTTAAACTTCTTGCTTGTTGATACCTGTACTGTGTACTTCTTAGCACCCTTAACTTTCTTGAATGTTAATTTAACTTTCTTTGAGCTAAGTTTCTTTGTTATTTTCTTAGTAATCTTTGTTTTCTTAAGTGAAGCCTTCTTTGTTACTTTCTTTGTTGTTGCCTTTGGCTTAGCTGTTGTTGCCTTTGGTGTTGTAGGCTTAACTGTTGGCTTAGCTGATGTTACATCTGTTGATGTTGTGTCTGCTGATGTTACGTCTGCTGATGTTACGTCTGCTGATGTTACGTCTGCTGATGTTACGTCTGCTGAT
>OFRY01000428.1_pt1 | contig 26979 bp, 35 predicted proteins | sample 1543171 | NCBI WGS metagenome assembly OFRY01 (sample SAMN04209240, study PRJEB22552) | human gut metagenome | biome: gut; material: feces | host: Homo sapiens | place: USA: Oklahoma | reverse complement strand
TATTACTATCGTAATAAGACAATCATTGCGTTTGATAAGACATATAACTATGGTTTATATGAAGAGAATTCTCATCGTATTATTCCTTATAAATCTTGTCTCATTCATGACCAGGAAACAGATGCAATTATTAGTAAAATAGCTGTATTATTTAGAAAGTATAGAGTTTCTATCTATGATCCACAAAGAAGAAGAGGGGAAATTAGACATATTCTTATTAGACGTGCAGTCAAGACAAATCAGACATTAGTTGTCATTGTATCTAATGAAGCTATCTTTAAAGGTTCTAAGAACTTCTGTAATCAGCTTGTGAAAGCTTTTCCTTCTATTAAGAGTATTGTCTTAAATACAAATAAAAGACAGACAAGTATTGTATTAGGTGAACAGGAAAAGGTTCTTTTTGGGAAAGGTTTTATTGTAGATGAACTATGTGGAATGACTTTTAAGATTTCTCCACGTTCTTTCTATCAGATCAACCATGATCAGTGTGAAGCATTATATAGTAAAGCTTTATCTCTTATTACAGTCAAAGATCCTAAAATCATGGATACATATTGTGGTATTGGGACAATAGGTCTTATTGCGAGCAAGAATGCGAAACAGGTTATTGGGGTAGAACTCAACAAGGATGCAGTGAAAGATGCGAAACTGAATAAAACTTTTAATAAGGTTGAGAATATCAAGTTTATTCAGGGGGATGCGACTGAATTCATGGTAGAAGCAGCAAAGCAGAAAGTAGATGTAGATGTGATTATTATGGATCCACCAAGAAGTGGTTCTACTGAAACATTTATTAAAGCAGCTGTTTCTTTAAAGCCACAAGAAATAGTTTATGTTTCTTGTGATCCTCATACACAGGTAAGAGATTTAAAGTTATTTAGAAAACTAGGATATGGTTTTAAGGATGTATATCCTTATGATATGTTTCCATTTACGAGTCATATTGAGAGCGTAGTTCTGTTGACTAGAGCACATAAGTAAAAGTATAAAAAGACTTAAAATAAGGGATTTCCGAGATTTTTAGAATTGAAAATCAGACTTTTAAATATGCTTGAAAAAATGAATAATACCCTGGTATTTTTATAGTTGGATAGATAAGAGTATTGAGATTGAGTCAATTATACATAAGTGTTTACTTGTGATTTATAGAAAAATAAACACAGTAGTGTGGAACAAACGGAAGATGGTCTAAAAAGAAAATTAAGTACAGTTCTATATATTGACAAGTATGAATATATGGGATAGAATAAGTGTAGTTTTACAGGAAGGAGTGGATACTATGAGTTATAAAGAAGATGTTCGTATGATTAAGGCTTTGGCAGATGAAAACAGACTTCGTATTTTGGAATGTTTGCATTATGAAGAAAAATGTGCCTGCGTTATACTAGAAGAGTTATCCATTACTCAATCAACTCTTTCTCATCATATGAAATTGCTTTGTGACTGTGGACTTGTCGATTCTAGAAAAGATGGGCGATGGATGCACTACTCAATTTCAGAGGAAGGGAAAAACCGTTTTAAGGATATGTTTTCTCATTATCTTGAAACCACTGATTCAGATGGTGTATGCAGTTGCGATAAGTGCGAATAATATATACATTAGGCAATCAGGTAAGATTGCCTTTCTCTTAAACGAAAACATTGATATATGTAAAATAATAAAACTAACAGGAGGCTAGATATGCAATTTTTGACTACGATTTGGATATTCATACAAGATCAAATTTTAGGAATGAGATGGCTTAGTTCATTGATTGGAGAGTTCTTATACTCTATTGGTCTTGATACATCCGGGAAGATTGGAGGCAGTATTCAATTTTTTATCTATGATGTGATAAAAATTGTTTTCTTGCTTTGTGTGCTGATTTTTATCATTAGTTATATTCAGAGTTTCTTTCCACCAGAAAGAACTAAACGAATACTTGGAAGATTTCATGGAATTGGCGCCAACATCTTAGCGGCATTGCTAGGAACGGTTACTCCTTTTTGTTCTTGTTCTTCCATTCCTCTATTTATTGGATTTACAAGTGCCGGATTACCATTAGGAGTTACATTCAGTTTCCTTATTTCATCTCCAATGGTGGACATTGGGTCGCTGGTGCTATTGATGAGTATCTTTGGAACGAAAGTGGCAGTGGTTTATGTGTTGCTCGGTCTTGTGATTGCAGTTTCAGGTGGAACACTTATCGAAAAACTTCACCTTGAAAATCAGGTAGAAGAATTTATAAGAAATGCAAAGCAAATCGATATTCCATTGGAAGAACTAACGGTTAAAGACAGAATGAAATATGCGTGGGAGCAGGTTGTTGAAACATTTAAAAAAGTCTTCCCATATATTCTTGTTGGTGTTGGAATAGGAGCCTTTATTCACAACTGGATACCGGAAGATATTATAGTGAGATTTCTTGGTACTGGTAATCCATTTGGTGTCATTATTGCCACAATTGTGGGGGTTCCGATGTATGCAGATATCTTTGGATGTATTCCTATTGCAGAAGCACTGCTTGCTAAAGGTGCAAGATTGGGTGTTGTGTTGTCATTTATGATGGGAGTAACCACATTGTCTCTTCCATCCATGATTATGCTGAAAAAGGCAATCAAGCCAAAACTCTTAGGTCTGTTCATTGGAATCTGTACCGTAGGAATTATTATTGTTGGTTATGCATTTAATGCATTTCAAAATTTACTTATTTAACAGGAGAAAAAGATTATGTCATTATTTGGATTAGGAAAGAAAAAAGAAGAAGTTAAGATAGAGCCAGCTTGTGCTTGCAATGGAGAAGTAGCTACTTATGAAGCATCATCATGTTGCTGTGGCGGTCAACAGATAGAAAACTGTTGTGGTGGAGATAATAAGGTTATAAGCATTAAGGTGCTTGGTGCTGGGTGTAAAAGCTGTCATGATCAGTATGAAAATGTTAAAAAGGCCATTGAAGAACTAGGGTTAGAAATTGAAGTAGAATATATCACAGATATGGAAAAGGTTATGGCTTACGGTGTTATGAGTATGCCTGCCATTGTTGTGAATGAAACAGTTGCTTCAATGGGGAAAGTATTAAAGAGCGCTGAAGTAATTAAGCTGTTTGGAAAGTTGGGATTTTAATGGCAAAGAAAAAGAGTGAAGGGATTAATTTTTTCCAAAAGTATCTTACAATCTGGGTATTTATATGTATGGTAGTCGGAGTAATCATTGGTAAGTTATTACCGGCCATACCTAACGCACTCGGTAATTTTGAAATATCTGGGATTTCTATTCCGATTGCAATACTTATCTGGATTATGATTTATCCAATGATGCTTAAAGTGGATTTTCAGAGTATTAAACAAGTGGGAAAGAATCCCAAAGGGCTTTTCATTATATGGATTACAAATTGGCTAATAAAACCATTTACCATGTATGGAATTGCATCATTGTTCTTGTTTACAGTATTTAAAGGATTTATTGCACCAGAACTTGCTACTCAGTATCTTGCAGGAGCAGTGCTTCTTGGAGCAGCACCATGTACAGCAATGGTATTTGTATGGAGTACTCTTACAAAAGGAAATCCTGCTTATACTGTGGTACAGGTAGCAACAAACGATTTAATCATACTGATTGCATTTGTGCCAATTGTAAAGTTTTTGCTTGGAGTATCAAATGTATCAGTACCCTATGGAACATTGTTTATCAGTGTGATTCTGTTTGTGGTGATTCCACTTGTTGGGGGTGTATTAACAAGAATAGTTGTAGTTAAAAATAAAGGAATAGAGTATTTTGAAAACACTTTTGTTCATAAGTTTGATAACGCAACTACAGTTGGTTTGCTTCTTACTTTGGTTTTAATATTTGCATCACAAACAGAAGTTATCTTATCAAATCCTTTGCACATAGTGTTGATAGCAGTGCCTCTCACGGTTCAGACTGTTCTTATTTTCTTTATTGCTTATTCAGCGTCAAAGATATTTGGAATGTCACATGACATAGCAGCACCGGCAGGAATGATAGGGGCATCAAACTTCTTTGAGTTAGCTGTAGCCGTAGCTATTGCATTATTTGGTACAACGAGTCCGGCTGCACTTGCAACAACAGTAGGTGTATTAACAGAAGTTCCTGTTATGCTTGCGCTTGTAAAGGTGGCCAATATTACAAGAGGATGGTTTAAGAAATGATAGATGGAAGAAAAAAGGTAGCATTTATCTGTGTTCACAATTCCTGTAGAAGTCAGATTGCCGAGGCACTTGGAAAACATCTAGCATCTGATGTGTTTGAAAGCTATTCTGCCGGGACAGAAACAAAGCCACAAATCAATCAGGATGCTGTTCGTATAATGAAAAAACTCTATGGAATTGATATGGAAACAAATGGTCAATACAGCAAGTTAATTACAGATATCCCAGACGTAGACATCGCAATTTCAATGGGATGTAATGTTGGATGTCCTTTTATCGGCAGAACTTTTGATGATAACTGGGGGCTAGATGACCCTACAGGTAAAGATGATGGGGATTTTATTAAAGTGATTCATGAAATTGAAGAAAGAATTATTAAATTGAAGAATAGTTTATAATCATTAGCGCTTTGCAGCAATGCAGGGTGTTTTTGTTATTTACATAAAATTTACAGAGTGGAACTGTGCTAGAATTGAAAATATCAACCAAATGGTTTATAGTGTAATAAGTTGAGGTGCTTTTTAGACATGTAGGATAATGATGAAGACATCCGATATGATTAAAGAATTATGTAATAAAAAATATAAGTCTTTTGGAATTTGCCAGACGGATAGGGCAGAATCCACAGAACTTTGGTAAGAAACTGATACGAGATACAGTTACTCTTGAGGAGTTGAAACAGATAGCTGATGTGATGGAAGTTCCCTTTGAGCAATCATCTATCTTCCCGGATAGAGAACAGATAAAAACAAGTAATGAATAGGCGGTGAGTAGCATGGATACTGTGGATCTGATTATTAAATCATCAACAGAATTTTATAATGATTTGAAGGTTGATGAGAATGGTCGATATCGTTCTTGGGAACACTGCTATTCACATTTCATAAAAGCACGAGGGAGCCAAGAGATTGATTATGATTATCTGAGTTTACAACTAGCTTTTTATTTAGCAAGTTGGGGAATGTATCGTGGCTCATCATTTTTGCTACAAAAGGATTATAAAGTACATATTCCAGTAGTAAAAGAACTGTTAAATGAAAAATATGATATTTTAGCTGGAATTGACTGTATCGGTTTCAAAGATGATAGCAACCAAAAGTTACTGCAGGATATAAATTCGTTTTTAGAGCAGTATTACGATAAAATCAGGCACAAAGTAAAAGGACAAGAACTGAAAAATCAGTTATCTTTTACACTAATCACGAAAATACTTATGGGAACACTTGGCTGTGTTCCAGCATATGATAGATATTTTATTGCAGGAATAAAGAATCAGAAGGTCGCAACCGGTAATTACAACTTGAAATCCATTATGCAGCTTGTCGATTTTTACGAAAAAAATTCCGCTCGATTTGAACCAGTTAGAGAGAAAATGAAAGTTGAAGGTACGCCATATCCACAGATGAAGATGATTGATATGGGATTTTGGCAGGTTGGTTTGGAGTTGGATACAAATAAGAGAATACAGACAGCTCACTAGGAGGTAGAATCATGGAATATACACCAATGGAAAAGGATGTTCTTGCTATGATGCAGAGAACTGATTTTAAGAATATATCAAAAGGTGATGTGATTAGTTTTGCATCAAAGATAGGCGAACTTCGTCCTTAAGTGGCCAAAGAAGTGCTTGCACAGTTTCCTGAATTTATTGGATTAATGAAATCTTCACTAACTGAATACGAATAATACGATTCAAATAATTTGAAGAATCAATTTACATTTAAAGTGACGTACAACACGATGGCAGAAAGTATATTCAAGAAATAAAGATTTATGAGGATAGGTTCAAAGTTTGTTTCAAAGCAGGGATTGAATTGGATATTCCGAGATAACAAGAATTTGTAAGGGCAGCAGGCTTAGGCTTGGCTGCCTTTTTTAGATTGATTTTATTCGTGGTTTGGAATATAATATCGTTAAATTGGATTGTGTGTTATTTGTATTATAAGAGAGGACTATATGAAATATTTATCAATACGACAAACATCTGAAAAATGGGGTATCTCCATCAGAAGAATACAAGTTTTATGTGCAGAAAATAGAATTCCAGGTGCAACAAAGATTGGTTCCTATTGGGCTATTCCGGCTGATGCAGAAAAACCCAATGATGAGCGTATCAAGAGTGGAAAATACATTAAGGAAAAATAAGATGCAGAGCGTAATAAAACTATTTAAGTGTAGGTGGATATAGATATGGCTGAGATAAAAAGTATAAATGAATTACTAAAGATGGAGATTGATATTCCTGACTATCAAAGGCCATACAAGTGGACGATTCAAAATATTGAGGAGCTTCTTGGTGATATTAGTACAGCAATCAATCAAGCAGGACTGTATAGAACTCCCTTCAAGTACAGGGTAGGAACCATTATTCTTCATGAGAATGAACATGGAATATTTGATGTTGTGGATGGACAACAGAGGATAATATCACTTCTTCTTATAAAACAATGCATAGAGACAGGGGTTAAGTGTCCTATTTCCAAGAAGAAATTTTCCAATAAAATAACTCAAACTAATATCCATGATAATTATATGTTCATTCGCGAATGGTTTTCACTAAAGAATAAAGATGATAAGAAGAATTTTATTCGTGCATTTGATGAAATATTAGAGGTTGTGGTAATCAGTGTCGAAAAGGTATCTGAGGCTTTTCAGTTATTTGATTCACAGAATACCAGAGGAAAGTCTCTTGATCCGCATGACCTATTGAAAGCATATCATCTGCGAGAGATGAAAAAGTATCCATATGAGATGGAACATGCGGTTACTAAGTGGGAATCAAAAGACACAAATCAAATTAGAGAGCTTTTCGATTTGTTTCTGTTCCCTGTTTGGAACTGGTCACGCGGATTAAAAAGCAAGCCTTTTACGGCAAAGGAAATTGATACTTATAAAGGTATACCGGAATCATCAACGTATTCATATGCAAGACGTGCAAGTAAAGCAATGCCATGTTTCCAAATTACGGAGACATTTATTTCAGGAAATGATTTTTTTGAAATGGTAGATCATTACCTATACTTGATACACGATATTAAGAAAGAAATATTTAATAATCAAGATTTTGCGGAAATTAAGTCTATTATCTGCAATGGCAAAGAAGTATCTAGTATTAAAGAAATGGACTCTGTAAAATATGGATCTGCAGGTTTTGTCTATGCTCGCAACCTGTTTTATTGCGCGTTGCTTTGCTATTATGATAAGTTCCACAACTTTGATGAAATGGCGGTAAAGAAGTTATTCACCTGGGCTTTTATGATTCGAGTAGATATGGAAAACTTAGGGTTCGATAGCATCAATAAATATGCCATTGGCGATGATGACAACTCTAGATATACAAATGCAGTTGCGATGTTCTCAAAGATCAGTTTTGCTCGATTGCATAATGAGATTTCCAGTCTGCATATAAAGGTAAAGCGAGATCCGGACAGAGCTAATCATGATAAGTGGAACGATCTTTATAAGAAACTAAAGATTATGAATGGATTGATGGAGGTGTCAAATGAGTGATTTAGTTACTGAACTTCATATTGTCGGTGATGACAACAATATCTTTGATACCGATATGGAGTATATTATTCCCCTTTATCAGCGTGCGTATGCCTGGGAGGATAAGCAGCTTGTCCAGTTGATTGAGGACATCAACGATGTTGCTGATGATGCGAGTTATTACATTGGTGCATTGATTGTTTCAAGACAGGGAAATAAGTTCGAGGTCGTAGATGGGCAGCAGCGCTTGACGTCACTGTATCTTTTGTTGAATTGCCTTGGCTATGAAGTGCAGAATACTTTGACATTTGCCTGTAGAGATAAATCGAATTATACCCTTCAGAACATTCAGGAACTGATTCAGATGAACCTCAGTAAATTGGATATGGATCGAATTGAGTCTGGTATTCAGAGTGGTATAAAAATCCTTATGCAGGAAATGCAGAGGGAAGGATTTGATAAAGACGAATTTTGTGAAAAACTTTCACATGTAGTTGTTTATCGGATAGAAGTGCCAGAAAACACGGATCTGAATCGCTATTTTGAGATTATGAATACTCGTGGCGAGCAGCTTGAGCAGCACGATATTTTGAAGGCGACACTGATGAGCTATCTCAAAGATGAAAAAGACAAAGCAATATTTGCTAAAATCTGGGATGCCTGCAGTGACATGACCGGTTATATTCAGATGCATTTTATCAGTAAGGGAAACGAAGTACGTGAGGCTATTTTCGGAGGGTACTGGAATGATATGCCTCCGAAGACTTGGACTAACTATAAGAAAGAAATCAAAGAAAATTCCCTGAATGGTGTTGGCCACACTATAGAGGAAATCATAAATGTTGATTTCCGGGTGGATACGGACGATGGGTATTTGGATGATGATATCCGAGTAAGATTTGAAAGTGTTATTGAGTTCCCGTATTTTCTCATCCATACATTGAAGGTTTATATTGCGATTAAAGGCATTTCACATGAAAATGCTGGATCAAAGATCATAGATGAATTGCTCGACGATAAGAAACTCATCGAAAGCTTTAATCGTGTTACGACATATGGAGTGAATGATAAGGGCAGAATTGCAGATAACAAAGAGAACTTTTCAAGAGAGTTTATTATTTGCCTTTTGCGGACAAGGTTCTTGTTCGATAAGTACATTGTAAAAAGAGAGTATGCGAACGAGAATGCCGACAGAGAATGGAGTCTCAAATCACTTTATGTTTCCGGCCAGCAATCCAAAAAGAAACCATATTATCGGAATACCTTGTTTACTCGAAAAGGAGAGCATAACAAGGAAAAGAGAAGTAACGATCGCAACAAGCGAAACATAATGCTTCAGTCAGCGCTGCGTGTTTCTTATACTTCTCCAAAAGTAATGCACTGGATAACACAGCTATTGATTTGGCTTTCTAAAGATAACTATTCAAATGCTCTGAGCAATGATTTGTCTGAGTTCAGTGATGCTATTGAGGAGATTGCAAAGAATGCAGTGCGTGAACAGTTCTTTGATGTTTGCGAAGATGGTGTATACGCAATGGGAGTAAATACTCCTCATATTGTATTTAATTATTTGGATTACCTTCTGTGGATGTCCGAGCCAAAAAAGTACGACGACTTTACATTTGAATTTAGAAATTCAGTGGAACATTGGTATCCACAGAATCCATCAGAAGGAACTTTCGAATCGTGGACGGATGGAGTGGATCAATTTGGAAACCTCTGTATTATTCAGAGAAACGTAAATTCGAAGTTTTCTAACATGTCACCGGAAGCCAAGAAGAGCACGTTTAAGGAAATGATTTCGAAGGGCAGTATAAAACTTCGATTAATGAGTGAACTTACTGAAAAGGGTGACGGCAAGGCTGCTAGTCTGTACTGGAAAGATTCTCTGTATAAGGAGCACGAGGAACATATGATTGACATGCTTTGTAGAGCGTGTTATCCGGAAGAAGAATGAATTTCTAGAAAGTTTATTAAATTTGGAGGTGCATTATAGCATTTAATCATGGATTAAAAATAGGGCAAATACTAAAAAAGGGCAGATATTGTTGATATATTCAAATGCGGGAATATGGTGAGATGTTCAAAGACTACGAATACTTTGGTTATTGTCTCAGACTACACAAAAGGAATCTATCACGATAAGTGAATTGGTGGAGATCTTCATTACACTGGTATGGATAAAGATGGAGACCAGGATAATAATTGGGCCTAGAATGCTACGCTTGCAGCATGCGGTTAAATTGGCTTCGATGTCCACCATTTCGAAGTAATGGATGCAGGCGAGTATGTGTACTGCGGAAGGATAGAGCTTGTTGATAAACCTCAAACCGAAACTCAGCCTGGCGAGGATGAGTTCCTCGTAAAGTTTGGATGTTTCCTATCTGTTCGGTGCCTGATAATGATGTAAAGAAATCGGCTATGTTTGTATTTAAGGATATGGAAGAATTCAAAACGCGAGGTAAGGACGAGAACGGTGATCTTGTAATCAATAAAGAACAGGCAGAAGTTGTTAAGTTGATTTTTGATTTGTATCTTGGTGGTAAAAGAATATTAGGTATTGTTAAGGAACTTAAAGATAGAAATATTAAATCTTCAACAGGCAAAGATAACTGGCCAAAACGCTCTGTAGAAAAAATGCTGAGGGTTCACTACTGTTAGGTATTACGATATACTGCAATAAAAAGAGTGAGGTGATTGCTATAATGAATGAATATTTTCTGATAAAACAACGTAATATGGAAGAAGAACTAGCTTGTGTTGATGAGACAGCTCCTATATGGAAGTATTACCATCAGGAAGAAGATGCGATAATGAACATTTGTATGGAAAATTTCATTTCATGCTTTCTACAGGGGAAAGCGTTAGTGATAGAAACCCCTGTCAGTACTTGGAAGATAATCACTAACGGACAGAAGAAATCCATGTTTCTTTATCATCGCAATGAAATGGAAACAGATGAGATTGACAATCCTAACGCTCTGATTCCGAATTATCATTCGCAGTCATGCAGACGGAACACTATTGTTGAATACCTTGAGTACATAATTGCGCATGATTTTTACAGGGAGAAAAATCCTGTAAAATATTCAGCTAAAAGTAAACCTAATTCTCAAAAAGGAACTAAACGACATAAGAAAGAGATGAAGAAGGCAAAAGCTCGTAAAAAAAGATATGAGACAAAACGTGTGATGGACTTGATTGATCAATTAGGGCAGGAAAATATAGAAAAGTAACTTTCCGCCAGCAGATTCGTAGCTTTAAATTGCAAAGGATAAAATAAAAATGTAGGTAAAACACAACATCATGATGGAAAACCTACAATTTCGTATTCTAGAACTAGAAGTTATTACAGTAATAATTCTAGTTTTTTATTTTATCTAAAAGTGATATCATATCAATGAAGAGAAGTTAATTATTATAACTTGAGACATCCATAAGGTAAGCTCGTAAACAACCATTGATAGCGATGACTATTAATGTATCGTTATTCTGTATAAATGCAGTCTATGTGGTCGTATAGCAGAGTGATAAATCGGAATTTGAAGAGGTGATAAGATGGATTTTAGACAAGCTGTCATGGAAGATTTGCCACAGTTAAAAGATATGTATAAACAAATTATTCAAAACATGAATAAACAGAAAATTCAGATTTGGGACGATATTTATCCATGTGAATTTTTTGAGGAAGATATAAAAAATAATCAACTCTATATTTTGCTTAACAATGAAGAAATAGTATCAGCATTTGTTTTGTCTAATACAAACTCAGGAGAAACTGCAGTTAAATGGAATGATAATCATGCAAAAGCTGTATATATTGACAGATTAGGTGTAAATGTTAAATATTCAAAAAAAGGTATTGGTAGTCTAATGCTTGATAAAGCAAAAGAAATTGCCAAAACACTTGATGCTGAATTTCTTAGACTTTTTGTGGTTGATATAAATATACCAGCAATTCAACTGTATACTAAAAAAGAGTTTGTAAAGGTTAATGGTGTTTACAATGAGGTATTTGATGATGGTTTTGTATTGCAGGAGTATGGTTATGAAATAAGACTTTACTGAAGGCAATTATTGCGATATGTTTGCTTGTGAAGAATACTCGTATGCTATTTTTAATTTGATGCATATGGGACTTGGAATCTTCAAAATCATAAGGATCAACAAATAATTTAAAACTGTGACTATGAATGAAAATTACTGAAATAACGAGCATACTAGACTTGAATATGTAGGATATTTTCAAAATGAAGTATCTTATACTTGGAAACGGAAGGGCATTCCTTAATTCTTTATATTATCAGGAAAAAGTGGAGATCTCCTAAAAAAATACCCCTCTCATCATGGATGGAAGGGGTTTGTCCAGATATGTGACACTTTTAATAGATGACAGCATCATCAACTGTGAATCCGTCAAGTGAGTTTTCTTTCACTTGAATGCATATATAAGTGATACTTGAATCACTTGCAGCAAAGAATTGACGCTTTGCTGCAGGGCTGATTTTTAACCAGTCACCTGCAGTAATTTCAACAGTATCTCCATCAATGATAGCAGTTCCTTTTCCAGCAATAATTCCATAGATTTCTTCATTATTTCTATGAGAATGAACGAAAGGAACACCTGCACCAGCAGGAAGAGAATTAATACTTACTTCAGCACCAGTTAAAGAAAGTGCTTCATGAAGTTCTGTACGACTTTCATTACCAACATTTGTTTTTGTATAGTTTGACATTTGAATTACCTCCATTTTTATTTGCAACCTTGTTGCTTGAGTATAGTATAATCATTTATACACTCTAAAAAAAGTACGCACCTTTTTGTAACTGTACATAATAAAATGAATATACTATAATATTTTTGAAATGAGGTGACTGCATATGAAGACAAAAAAGGAACTTCCAGAATGTCCTGTTGCAACATCAGTGTCTTTAATTGGTGGTAAATGGAAGTTATTGATCATAAGAAATTTAAAAAGTCGTCCATGGAGATTCAATGAACTTCAAAGAGATTTAGATGGAATTTCTCAAAAAGTACTAACTGATAGTCTTAGGCAGATGATAGATGATGGCCTTGTGTATAGAAATGATTATCATGAGAATCCACCAAGAGTTGATTATGGACTGACAGATCTTGGAAAAGAGATGATGCCGATTATTGATGCATTGGCAGATTTCGGTAATTATTATAAGACGATTGTTGATTAAACCTAAGAATCCTCATCACTGAATTTAGTTCTAGTGGTGAGGATCTTATTTTTACATATAATGGCATAAAAAGATCTTACAAATAATATGAATCACTTCTCAAGTCAGTGAACCAAAAAGAACAGATCAACACAGAATTTATTTTGAAAAAGACTGGGAAGGGTAGTCGGATTGACTGGGTATGAGAAACAAATCAAAAAAGAGACTTATCTTTTTTGCGATAAGTCTCTTTTGATACCTTCCTTCAAGATTAAAAATCACTTAGGGATTATATAGCTTTTTTGGAATAAATCACAGAATTATTTTCATATTTTGCTTCAAAAGTTGCCTGGATAGAAAGCTTCATAAATAGTTTTCTGTCTACATCGCTGACCATAACCGATGTATGAGCCTGACATCCTTTTAGATTAGGAAGCTGTTCCAATGCTTTCTGAGCATTTGGATCAGAAGCTGCGCTGACAGATAATGCAATCAACACTTCGTCCATATGCAAACGTGGGTTTTTGCTTCCAAGATACTGTGTTTTTAAAGTCTGGATTGGTTCAATTGCTGCAGGTGAGATGACTGGCTGACTGTGTGGAATACCAGCAAGCTCTTTGAGTGCATTTAAAAGGAGTGCTGCGCAAGGACCAAGGAGGTCTGTAGTCTTACCTGTGATCATGCGCCCGTCTGCAAGCTCTAATGCAGCAGCAGGAGCTTCTGTTTCTTCTGCACGAGAAAGAGCAGCGTCAACAACTGGACGATCGTGGACCGTAATACCAGCCTGATTCATAAGCATCTCGATTTTATATACTTCTTCCTCGGAACATTTGCCAGCAAGAGCGCGTCTTCTTGCATCGTAGTAGCGACGGATGATTTCCTGACAAGAAGCATCCCTACATGCGGCATCATCACAGATACAATTTCCGGCCATGTTAACTCCCATGTCTGTAGGAGACTTATAAGGGCTCTGTCCATAAATGCGCTGGAACATTGCATTGAGTACTGGGAAGATCTCTACATCGCGGTTATAGTTGACTGTAGTCTTTCCGTAAGCTTCTAGATGGAAAGGATCAATCATATTTACATCATTTAGGTCTGCAGTTGCAGCTTCATATGCAAGGTTGACAGGGTGCTTCACTGGAATATTCCAAATTGGGAATGTTTCGAATTTAGCATAGCCGGCGCAGATGCCTCTTTTATGCTCATGGTAGAGCTGGGAAAGACAGACTGCCATTTTACCACTTCCAGGTCCAGGTGCAGTTACAACAATAAGTGGACGAGATGTTTCGATAAACTCATTCTTTCCATAACCTTCATCACTGACAATATGTGGAATATTAGAAGGGTATCCTTCAATCGGATAATGAAGATATACCTTAATGCCAAGCTTCTCTAATTTGTTTTTAAATAAAGAAGCGCTCTGCTGTCCGCTGTACTTTGTAATAACGACACTTCCTACAAACAGACCATGTTCTTCAAAAATAGACATCAAACGAAGGACATCTACATCATAAGTGATGCCAAGATCTCCACGTACTTTATTTTTTTCGATATCTTCTGCGCTGATAACAATCACAATCTCGGCCTGGTCGCTAAGCTGCATTAACATACGCATCTTAGAATCCGGCTGGAATCCTGGGAGTACACGAGATGCATGGAAGTCATCAAATAGTTTTCCACCAAACTCTAGGTAGAGCTTGTTGTCAAATTGAGCAATGCGTTCGCGAATATGAGCAGACTGCATCTGCAAATATTTTTCATTATCAAATCCTATGTTCATCATTCTATCCTCTTCCTATAATCTTATTTTTAAACAGTTCATTCTATATTGAACTAACATTTAAAACTACCGTCTAACAATATACTACGGAATATGGGAAGTTTACAATCTTTTTATAATCTTTTTTATGTTCCTCAATTGTAAAAAGAAAAATGATAAAATAACAATTCGTTCTAGTGCAGCAGAATACTTAACATATGTTGCCTCTGTAGGTGATCAGCAGAACAGTATTGAAATGCGCTATGAAGATGAGAATATATGGTTAACACAAAAGATGATGGCCACATTATATGACGTTAGTTTACCAACGATAAATGCTCATATTAAGAAGATTTATGCAGATAGTGAATTAGAAGAGTCCGCAACTATTCGAAATTTTCTAATAGTTCAAACTGAAGATTCACGTAAAATCACTCGTAATACAAAGCACTACAATCTTCAAATGATTATTGCAGTTGGATTCAAAGTGAATAACGAGAGAGCTGTACAGTTTCGCAAATGGGCTAATGGTATCGTTAAGGACTATACAATCAAAGGTTGGGTCATGGATGATGAACGTCTAAAAAACGGTGGATCAGTGCTTACAGTAGAGTATTTCGACCGTTTGCTTGAACAGATTCGCGAAATTCGTATCTCTGAACGTAGATTCTATCAGAAGATAACAGACATCTATGCCACATCTCTTGATTACGATCGAACAGCAGCAGAGTTGGTTTATGAACGAGCAGATGCAGAAAAGCCCCATATGGGATTAACTACTTGGGCTGCTGCACCAGAAGGTAAGATTCTAAAAAGTGATGTGACCATTGCGAAGAATTATTTGAGTAAAAAGGAAATGCGTTCTCTAGAACGTATTGTATCTGCTTATCTTGATTTGGCAGAGGATCGTGCAGAGCGTCATATTCCAATGACAATGGAAAGATTGGTCAAAACGTTTAGATCTATTCCTCATGGCTGATGATAGAGATGTTCTTCAGGATGCAGGTAAAATAACTGCAGAGATTGCTAAAGCAAAAGCCGAAACCGAATTTGAAAAATATCGTATCATTCAGGACAGATTATTTATGTCCGATTTTGATAGGTATATTTTGGAACTAAAAGAGAATGCAAAGAACTAGGATTGTTGCTTTAAAATTTTCTAGTAAATTGTTCACGATGTAGAGATGAATTGTGATCCACTCACAGCATATGTAAGTGATTTTGCTATATATCAAGCTGCACATGATTTAGAAACGATTGTATTTGATATAGAGTTTTTGAAAATCATTTGTAAGCATATCAAAGTGCATAAATGCTTGTAATATTAACTGGATTTTTTATGAGAAAACTTATTCTTATATTTGTCATTATGATATAATTAAGTTGTCAAAGAAAGTGAGGATCTAATATGAATAATAAAGGTGTTGGTGTTATTTTCTGTCTGATATCCGTAATTCTAGTTTCTGCAAAATACATATCAGCTGCTATGTTCATGAGTAATATTGCTACAAAAGATGCTTCTCTGTTTAAAAAAGGATTAGAATATGTAGGACCATTTCTATCAATAGAAGCCATTATAGCAATGGTCATTGGTATTTTGTTTTTAGGATATGGATTGTATACTGATTCAAAGAAATAATGACACAACATTAGACGAGCACCTACCGTTTCTGATAGGTGTTTTTACACTTTATCTCTAATTCACATGACATGACCTACTTGTCTAATATATAATACTCATTGAGGTGAAAAAGTATGAAACTAATTAAAAACATTCAAGTCTATGCACCAGAAGATTTAGGTGTCAAAGACGTATTGATTTCAGATTCTAAAATAGAAAAGATAGATGATCATATCACATATCCTTATTCTATTGAAACAATTGATGGGACAGGTTGTATCCTTACACCAGGTCTTATTGATCGTCATGTACATATTACTGGTGGTGGGGGAGAAGCAGGCTTTATTTCTCGTGCTAGACCTATTGAAGCACATGAAATACTAGATGCAGGTATTACTACTGTGATTGGATTATTAGGTACAGATGGCTATACAAGAAACACAAAAGAATTATTCGCCAAAGCAAAAGAACTTGCTCAAAAAGGTGTCCATACCTATATTTTAACAGGAAGTTATACATATCCTACATATACGCTCACTGATTCAGTAGAAGATGATATTGTATTTATTGATAGTATTCTAGGTGTTAAGCTTGCCTTAAGTGATCATAGATCAAGTCATATTACTGATGATGAACTTATTCGTTTAGCTTCTCAAATCCGTACTGCAAGTTTAATTGCTGGAAAACAGGCGAATTTAACACTTCATATGGGTGATGAAAAACAAGGATTAACTCCTGTATTTCATGCATTAGAAAGAGCAGATATTCCTGTTTCTTTATTCCAGCCTACACATTGTAGTCGTAATCCACACTTATTTAAAGATGCACTCAAGTTTGCTGAAATGGGTGGTACAGTTGACTTAACATGTGAAGGTGATGGAAAAATTTTAGAATTCATTAAACAGTTTAAGGATACTTCTAAAGTTACTATTTCTAGTGATGCACAAGGCTCATGGTCTACATATAATGAAGATGGTTCTATCAAAGAAATTGGTATTACACCAGTCTCTAACTTAAAGAAAGAATTTATTTCTTTAAAGAATGCATTAGGATATGAAAAAGCTTTACCATTCTTTACTCAAAATGTTGCTTATGTATTAGGTTTAAAAAATACAGGAGTTATTAAAGAAGGTTTTGATTGTGATTTAGTTATCTGGAAAGATGATGAAATCAAGCATATCATCACAAAGAAAGATTAATTTCTTTCTTTTTTTATACCTGCAAACTCATTAAGCAGAGATTTGTAATTGAAAGTAAGAGTTGAAAACAAGAATTATTAGATTTGAATATCAACTTCAATACATTCATTAATCGTAATAGTGGGATAGACTTTAGTCCTTATATAAGAGAAAGAGTAAAATACTAGTATACAGGTGCTGATTCCTTTGTGAATCAGCCTTTTATGTTATAATGGTTTTGAAAGGATGAGACATATGAATAATATAAAAGAGAGAATCAAGATATTCTCAGGTGCTTAATTAAAATATATCGCATTTGCCTCAATGTTAATTGATCATTTCAATAAAGCTATTATCTATCCTAATCTAGATGGTGGATTGTTTAATAGAATAAGTGATTTATTTGATATTTTAGGAAGAATCGCTTTTCCAATATTTATCTTTCTTCTCATAGAAGGGTACTTCCATACGAGAAACAAATGGAAATATTTAGGAACTCTTCTTCTATTTGGTATCATCTCTGAAGTCCCATTTGATATGTGTACATCGGCTGTGTTCTTTGAACCCAACTGGAACAATATCATGTTTACACTGTCATTTGTACTTACCATTATATGGGTGATAGATGTGTTAAAAAAGAAACTGAATAAACCATTATGGTATGTTGTATCCATCCTCATTGTCGCAGTTATGTGTTTTGTAGCTATGAATCTAGGATTAGATTATGAACATCATGCCGTACTTATTGGCTATTTCATGTATATATTTCATGATAAATATATCTATTCTATACCATTTTGTTATGCGTCAATGTTTAAGGAACCATGGGCATTACTCGGATTTGGTTTAAACCTGACTTATAACGGAGAAAGAGGGAGACAAAATAAGTTATTCAACTATTTCTTCTATCCAGTACATTTGCTTATTTTAGGAATAATAAGAATGACTCTTCATATTTAGATACATCATATAAAGTTCATAATAATTCTGTAGTATTAAATTGTACAAAAAATATACTTGAAACGAGGTAAATACATATGATTATTGAAACACTCTTATCAAAAAGAGATCAATTACCCCTAGAACTCGCTATTATTGAACCAGAAGGAGAGGCTATCGGTATTATTCAGTTAATACATGGCATGTCTGAACATAAAGAACGCTATTACAACTTTATGAACTATTTGTCACAACAAGGCTATATTTGTGCTATTCATGATCATAGAGGACATGGTGCAAGTGTAAAAGACACATCACATTTAGGATATTTCTATACAAACGATATAACATATATTGTAGATGATGCTTATCTAGTTACAGAATATTTGAAATACAGATATCCTACATTAAATATTTCTATATTTAGTCATAGTATGGGTACATTGGTTTCTAGAAACTACCTAAAGAAATATGAAAAGCATATTGAAAAGATTGTATTGTGTGGTCCACCTACAGAAAATAAACTTGTTGATCTAGCATTATTTGCAGGAAAACTTACTGGATTATTTTATAAAGAACATAAACCTAATAAGATTCTGAATAGATTATCTGTAGGATACTACAACAAAGGCTATAAAACTGAAAATGAATGGATCTGTTCTAACTTACAGACTGTGTATGAATATAACACCGATCCTCTATGTGGGTTTACTTTTACTACAAGCGGCTTTATGAATCTTTTCCAGTTATTAAAATCAGCTTTCATCAAAGAAGATTGGATTCCTCAAAATAGTTCTTTGCCTATATTCTTAATTGCAGGTGTTGATGATCCAGTCATTCAAGGAAAGCAGAAGTTTAATGAATTAGAAGAGTTTTTAAAAGAAGTAGGCTATGAAAATATCAAGAGTAAACTGTACAAAGATAAAAGACATGAACTACTCAATGAAACAAATAAAGAAATAGTATATAAAGATGTTCTAGATTTTTTCTATGCTAGTTAATACAGGAGGTAATATATGGCTTTTGATTTTAAGAAAGAATATAAAGAATTCTACATGCCTAAAAATAAACCCATGATAGTCACTATCCCTCGTGCTAACTATATTGCGGTAAGAGGACAAGGAGATCCAAATGAGAAAGGTGGGGCTTATCAGAAGGCTATTAGTGTACTATATGCAGTCGCTTATACACTTAAGATGAGCTATAAAACAAATTATAAGATAGAAGGATTCTTTGAATATGTGGTTCCTCCACTAGAAGGTTTCTGGTGGCAGGATGGTATTGAAGGTATAGATTATGACAATAAATCTACTTTTAACTGGATTTCTGTCATTCGTTTACCAGACTTTATTACTAAAAAAGATTTTGAATGGGCAGTAGAAACTGCTTCTATTAAGAAAAAGATGGATTGTTCTTGTGCAGAATTTCTTACTATAGAGGAGGGATTATGTGTACAGATGATGCATATTGGTCCTTTTGATGATGAACCAGTTTCTGTTGCACTTATGGATGAATATCTAGAAGAAAATGGATATATCAATGATCTTTCAAAAGAAAGACTACATCATGAAATATATCTTTCTGATGCAAGAAGAGTCGCACCAGAAAAATGGAAAACAGTTATTAGACATCCCATCAAGAAAGGAGTTAGACATGAATGAAAAAATAGGAGAAGTCTTCTCTATCACAAAGGATAATCAGCCAATACCAGGCTGTACGACTTCTAAAGTAGTAAATGATACACTCACTTATTTCTCACTCGCAAGAAATACAGATATAAGTGCAGAAATCTATCCTTATTATAAGATGATTTATGTCTTGAAAGGTCAGTTGGAAGTCTATGGAAATAATGGCTATACTAAAGTAGTTAAAGAAAAGGAAAGTTTTATTACATTCACTGATACCCCAATAGGTATAAGAACTAAAGATGGTGTCATATATACAGAAGCAATGATTAGGAGGACAGATATTATGAACGAAATGATTAAACCAGGAGAAGTATTTAAACTTGCAGAACTATTACCTTATTCAGAAGGTAAGATTATCAATATGGATATTGTACATAATGATAAGATGAAATTTGTAGTAATGGCATTTGATGAAGGAACTGGACTTACTGAACATGCAGCACCAGGAGAAGCTATCATCTTCGCATTAGATGGTGAAGGTATCATCAGTTATGAGGGTAAAGACCATGTCATTAAAGCAGGAGAGAACTTCTGTTTTGCGAAGGGTGGCATGCATGCAGTCAAAGCATCTAAACGTTTCAAGATGGCATTACTTCTTACATTAGAATAATGAATATATTAACTAGAACGAGATTCAATGTAGTCTCGTTTTTTACTTTTTCATTTAATATGGAACTTTGAAATAGAAGCCTTACCTTATTCTTACTTGATAGGGTGGATTGCGATGTTATGGGTTGAAATACCTTTGATGATCCGCGTATCTAAGAAAAAATAGAAATAATTAGGGCGATAGGGAAATTCTGTCGCTTTTACTATATAATGGAATAAAGGAGGAGGTTTTCATGACAATACAAGAAAAGGCTGAATTAATACTCAAGGATATAAAGAAAGAAAAAGGAAACAACCCTATACAGATATTTAAAAGAATTGTAGATCATGGCTATATCAATATTCATGGACCAGAACATCACATTTTAGATGGAGCATGTTTGCTCGTTGCATTTAAAAATGCAGGTGGTGAAATTGATTTAGATGATGCATTAAATAAAATTATGATAGAAGGATTGAGAATGCCTGGTGCTATGTGTGGTTTATGGGGTGTATGCGGTGCAGTCACATCACTTGGTGCAGCATTATCACTCATTGATCATACAGGACCATTATCGCTAGATGGTACCTGGGGAGACCATATGGAATTTACTTCAAACGCATTAAAGAACTTAGGTGAAATCAATGGGCCTAGATGTTGTAAAAGAGACGCAATGATTTCATTTAAGAATGCGATTGATTATATCAATGCACATTATGATGTTACTTTAGAATATGAACATCCATCTTGTCACTATTCAAAACTGAATAAACAATGTATAAAGGAGAGATGTCCTTATTATGGATAAAAAGAAAGTTGCATTTATATGTGTTCATAATTCATGTAGGAGTCAGATAGCTGAAGCATTAGGACATTATCTCGCATCTGATGTTTTTGAAAGCTATTCTGCAGGAACAGAAACAAAAACGGTCATTAATCAAGATGCTGTTCGTATAATGAAACAGATGTATGGCATAGATATGGAAGATGCGCAGTATTCTAAACTTATAAATGATATTCCAAAACCAGATATTGCGATTTCTATGGGATGTAATGTCGGATGTCCATTCATAGGTAGACCTTTTGATGATAACTGGGGTTTAGAAGATCCTACAGGTAAAAGCGATGAAGAATTCGTGTATATTATCAAAGAAATTGAAAGTAAAATATTAGATTTAAAGGATAATTTAATGAACTTGTAGGATTCATTATGAAAACTATTTCTCGCTTATTCTCTCTCATATTATGTGTGCTGTTGTTGCTTATAACTATTGTAATATGGAATAGCACATTAAAGTGGGAGGAACGAGTGCTCCAGTTGAAATTGCCTATCTCTATTCGATTCCTTTTTTGATTGGAATTGTCTTGTATCTGATTGGTGTATTCTATTTAAAAAAAATCACGTTAATTTATGTAATGTATAATCATAAGGAGATGTAATTATGGATAAAATTAAAAAGAACTGGATCTATTATCTCATTATTTTCATTACTTTCTATCTTATTCCAATATTAATTAAAGATACAGGAAGTGGTATATTTATTCTACTCATTGTCATTCCTCTTATAACACTGTTCACTTCCATTATTTATGGATTAAGCAATAAATTTGATTTCATTTACCCTCTTATTGTCGCAATTCTGTTTATTCCTACATTATTCATATATTACAACACTTCAGCATGGGTCTATGTTATTGCCTATTCTATGATTGCTCTCATAGGAGAACTATTAGGTAAAACACTTCAAAGAAAATAATAATTCTCTTGCCTTGAAGTTCACTTTAGCCTTTAAGCTATTCTTATAGGAAAGGAAGGATGTTATGAGTAAAAAAGTCGTTGTATTATCAACAAGTTTGAGAAGTAATAGTAATTCAGAATTACTTGCGAAAAGTTTTGTAGAAGGGTCAAAAGAATCTGGAAATGAGGTAGAATATATCTCACTTAAAAATAAAGATATTCGTTTCTGTATTGGATGTCTTGCATGTCAAAAACTAGGACATTGTGTCATTAAGGATGATGTTACGGATATTATGGATAGTGTACTTTATGCTGATGTTGTTGTATGGGCTACACCTATCTATTATTATGAAATGAGTGGTCAGATGAAAACTCTTATTGATCGTCTCAATCCAATGTATTCTAAAGATTATAAGTTCAGAGATGTATATCTTCTTGCGACAGCTGCAGAAGAAGGAGACGAAGTCTTTGAAAAAGCTATTACTGGACTAAATGGATGGATTGACTGCTTTGAAAAGACATCTATTAAAGGTACTGTACTTTGTGGTGGTGTCTCTAGTGGTGGAGATATATCTAGTAATGATAAGCTTAAAGAAGCCTATAATCTAGGTTCTCATGTATAAGGCAGACATTGTGATATTTGATTATACAATTGCTGCACCATTTATCTTACCTGCAGGAACTGATACAATTATTAAATGCGCACTTGCGAAATGGACAGGTCTTGCCTTTAAAATTCCGTGTACCTCATTAGAAGAATGTAAGAGTAAAGATGAACTAAAATAAACAGGCAGCTATTTCTTATTTGGGAGAGATGAAGCGACCAATAAAGGTATTGTCTATATTGGGCAGGCAGGAGTGCGTAAGAATGGTAAAGGTATAAGACAATTAGATGAAGAACAATAAGCATGAACACATGATGTTCATGTTTTTTTTGTTAGTTATAACTAATATATTAATTGTGATATCTATTTCATAGTGATATACTGAATCTGTAAGTTAGTACTTACTAACAAAGAGGTAATATCATGAGAATACTTATATACGGTTCAGGGGTTATTGGTTCTTTATATGCAGTTTTGTTGAAAGAAACAGGGTATGATACAACTATTTATGCAAGAGGACATAGACTTGAAGTCCTTCAAAATCAAGGACTCCTTTATAAGAAAAATAATATAATCAAAAAAGTAGATATCAAGGTCATTGATCACTTACAAGATAATGATATATATGATTTTATTTTTTTAACTGTTAGAGAAAATCAATTATATCAAGCACTGAAAGAATTGAAATCTAACAAAAGTAAAACCATTATCACAATGGTTAACTCAATAGATAATTATGAAAAATGGGAAAGTATTGTAGGAAAAGGAAAAATATTACCTGCTTTCCCAGGTGCTGGAGGCTCTATCACAAATAATATACTTGATGCATCACTTACTCCAAGAATCATACAACCCACTACTTTTTCTGAAATAACTGGAAAAAAGACAAATAGGACACAGCGGCTCTCACAAATATTTAAACATTCATGCATACCTTTCCAGCAGGTCAATGATATGCATATATGGCAGTTATGTCATATTGGGATGGTTGTACCTCTTGCGAATGCTTATTATCAAACAGAACATCCTGAATCCGTAGGACAAGATAAAGTGATAATGAAAAAAATAGCGAGAGAGCTTAAAGATAATTTCAAGATCTTATATGATAACCTTCATACATTATCACCTTATAAAATGAATATTTTTTTGAATACCCATAATCTGCAGAAACAGTCTTTTTTATCTTTGTTTGTTCTTTGTTTCTAATACTGTTTAAGAGGAACTTATTAAAGACGTGTTTATAGCATACCTGTGGTTTGTGGGTATTCAAAAATATTTTTAGAATTTTACCAATACCAATACTTACATATATTTTATCACAGGCTTATAAAAGTCGTTTTGGACATACATTTATGTATCAACATGCAATAAAAGCACCAGATGAAATGAAAGAACTACATAACCAATTTTATTCTTATATTAAGAAATGGAGATTATGAATATGACAAACGAAGAATACAAACAATTATCAATCAAAGAATTTACTGAAGCAGCTAAAAGATATGAAGGTGATCATGCAGGTCTCTATGAAATGTGTAAGAAGGATTATCCAGATATCTTAGAAGAATTAGAGAAAGAATCATTCATAGATTTACTTGATGCAGGATGTGGTCCAGCACCTATGATTTCTTTATTATCAGAAAAATATCCAGATAGACATTATACAGGTCTTGATCTTACACCAGCTATGATTGAAGAAGCTAAAAAGAAGAATATTCCAAATGCAGTATTTGTAGTAGGGGATTGTGAGAATTTCCCTTTTGAGGAAAATTCATTTGATGCCATTATATGTTCTATGAGCTTTCATCATTACCCTAATCCACAAGCATTTTTCAATAGTGTAAAAAGATGCTTACCTCCAAAGGGTAGATTAATACTTAGAGATGTTACTAGTGATAATAAACCACTTGTATGGCTGATGAATAAAATTGAAATGCCTCTCGCAAACTTGTGTGGTCATTGAGATGTTCAGGTTCCTACAAGAGATCTTGTTTATAAATGTTGTAAAGAAGCATGTTTAACAATAGAAAAGTTTGAAATACGCAAGGGAATACGTCTTCATTGTGTTGTAAGAAAAGAAGGCGATTCAAAATGAAAATAAATGTAAAAGGTGTACCAGAGACAATGATTCAGACTCTCTATGCTCGTGCAAAAGAAACAAGTAAAGAGAATCCTAAAATAAAAGATGAAATGGCTGTATCAATAGTCAAACAATTAGATTATGACTTTTCTCAAGCAGATCAAGATAAAACAATGCGTTCTGGTGTGATTGCAAGAACAATTGTATTAGATAAGATGGTAGATGAATATTTAGATAAACATAAGAATACTATTGTGATTAATATTGCATGTGGTCTTGATACAAGGTGTTATCGTATGAAAGGCAAATATATACGCTGGTATAATCTAGATTTACCTGAAACGATAAATATAAGAAAACAGTTTTTACCAGAAACAGGACCTATCTATCAAATCGCGAAGTCAGCTATGGATGAAACCTATACAAATACTATTCACAATGAAGGAGAAGACGTTCTAGTAATCATAGAAGGATTGACTATGTATTTAACTGAAATTGATATTAAGAAAATCTTTTCTATTATCGAACATGCATTTTCAAATGTCACAATAATGGTTGAAGTGATGTCACCTTTTATGGTGAAGCACATTAAAGAAAAATCAATAGAAGGCAGTCATGCAAAGTTTACATGGGGTATAAAAAATGGGAAAAAACTAGAAAAACTTACCCCTTCATTTTCTTTTCTAAAGGAAGTAAGTCTTGTAGAGGAATGAAGCAATTGATGCCTATATATCATGTTTTAGGTACGATTCCTTTTGTTTCTCATGTATCTAATAAAATAATCGTGTTAGAAAAACACATTTGATAAAGAGATGATCATAATGAATAAAAGACATTTTTATACAGAAATGGATGGGTTCTATGGTGTTTATTGGTAGTGTAAGAAAGAATCAGACTGTGCAATGATTGGTGATGATGCAGAAGACTATTTAGCCCGTACTTCTGTAAAATTGCTCCATAAGCTTGGTTTAAATGTGTTGACTATGTCTCCTGCAAAAAAAGGATTATGGAGATTATAATTATCCATTAGATCGTATAGAGAAAGCTATAAGATGGTTAAAAACATCCGGTAATCAAAAGATAGGAATTGTCGGTGCCTCGACCACAGGAACTCTCGCTTTAACAGCCGCTTCTTATTTTGAAGATATCACACTCACAAATTGCAATGTGCAATAGAATAGGACAAGAGAGTGAAATGAACTTTTCTGGAGAATCCATAGTAGTCAATCAAAATGGTGAAGCTATTAAAAAAGTAGGTGATCAGGAAGAAATCATATATGTTGATATTAATTTATCTAACTCCAAGAAAATAAGAGAAAGTAGACCCTATACACAGCTAAGAAGAACTAAATTTTATAGAAAAATTATCTTGCCATAAAGTAAGGTTTAGCCTCTATACTTGTAGTAAGGAGGTTTATTACTATGGGTAAAATATTAGTTGCTTATTTTAGTGCAAGTGGTGTTACAAAGCATGCGGCTGAAGAAGTTGCAAAGGTGGCAGGAGCTAATCTATATGAAATCAAACCAGAAGTTCCGTATACAAAAGCAGATCTTGATTGGATGAATAAGAAGTCTAGAAGCAGTATTGAAATGGAGGATAAATCTTTTCGTCCTGTCATTATTAAAGATAATCTAGATGTATCAAAATATGATCATATTTACTTAGGTTTTCCTATCTGGTGGTATGTAGCACCTACAATTATCAATACATTCCTAGAAGCGTACGATTTCTCTAACAAGACAATTACGCTATTCGCAACATCAGGAAGCAGTGGTTTAGGAAATACTGTAAATGAATTAAAAGTATCAGCACCCAATGCACTCATTAAAGAAGGGTTATTACTCAATAATCTCACAACTCAAAAAGTCAAAGAATTATTGGCCTTATGATTATTCATAAATAAATCTTTTCGTTTGTCATAGGCTCCTCCCACTGCCTTTAGGCGGTGGGAGG